>Ga0255347_1004592_pt1 | contig 16545 bp, 26 predicted proteins | sample wastewater_treat_2_FD_192479 | JGI IMG/M metagenome (GOLD analysis project Ga0255347, IMG submission 192479) | Wastewater microbial communities from Lulu Island WWTP, Vancouver, Canada - plant24 | ecosystem: Engineered > WWTP > Wastewater > Unclassified | place: Canada: Vancouver, British...
TGCCCATCTTCCTCCTGTAGGGCAGACCTTATCACCCCAAAGTGTCACCTATGTCTTGAACCTTTCGTGTCACCCATGTCTTGAACCCGTACCGAACAGCCATTTAACGCAAGCGGCGCAAGGGGCGCAAAAGAAACGCAAACGGGGGGTTAAGGTTGAAGGTTAAAGGTTGAAGGTTGAAGGTGCGCAAGCGGGAGAAGAGGGGGGATTGTAGATGCGCTCGCTGGGCGCATTGGTTCGGAGGGGAACGGAACAGCCTCTGCGCTCAGCGAGCGCAGCTACAGTACGGTCTTTTCACGCAAACGAATCGGGAAAGTGTTGACCCATCGTTTGCCCGGACTTATCCTGAAAGTTAGGTGGATAGAGACTGTTGGGCACAAGAAAATAATATGATTCTGAAACTTATACCGCTAGTTCTGGCAATCATACTTTCTGGTTGTGTATCGCATACTATTGTTGTCCACCCGATGCCGCCAGAAGCTACTTCCATGGATGGTGCCATTATCGCCGCTATTGGCGACTATGTTCGCTACGGCAACCTTGACAGATGGCCCGGGATCTCCGGCTATGACTCCAATCCTATATTCACTACGATGTCGGCGGGGCCGATAACGGAAGAAACTCTGATCAACGCGCTGTATTGGGCAGAAAAGACCTTATCCGTTCGAGTATCTCCGAAAATGACTGAAGAAATGAAATCAAGGAATGCCAGTCGCGTATCTCTCTCGGCCGTCATTCCCCGCGACCCACTTTTTTTTAACCTCTACTAATGTCGTCGTGCCGTGGGCAGAAATGGACACATATTCTAAATGGGATAAACATAGGTACATTTCTCCGTTCCTACCGGTATATTTCAATCAGGCGAGCAATGCCTTACTCGCAGCATGGACGGGGCCGTCGGGAGGTGGAACTATGGCATTGTTTACTCTTCGTCAACAGAGCAATAGATGGACTGTGGTCAAGGGAGAGGAGATTAGTTTCTTTGATTAAAGGAGCTCAACAATCGGGGCCAGCGTGCCCGCCACAAGGTGTCGGGTCCGCAACCCGTGACGTTGGGCATGAGATGAAATGACAGGAACCGGGGTCATGCGAGTGGTGACGGCGCTCTTTGTCTGCTTGTTGGGCGGGCTGGGGCTTCTGATTAATCTGTTCGGGTTCGCCATGAACGGACCGTTTGAGCCGCCAATGGGGATGACATCGGAAGAACATTATCGGCGCATTGACTCAGGATGTTATCGGCTCGAATCGGCATGCACCATGCTGTGGCTTGGGGCGTACATTCTGGTGGTGCTGATTCCTCACAGGTGGGTTATTCAGAGGGCGTTTCGATACAGGGTCGTCATGGGCATTCTCCTGTTGCCGCTGGTGATCCTTGTCGGGTCGGTTGTGCTCCAACTGGCTGTGGCGCTGTGTACGGATCGGGTTGCATTTTGGAATCGAGTTGGCTGGCTCCTTCGGGATGCCGTCTTTCTGTGCTTTTTTCTTCCGGCTCCCATTTCATTGCAGGCATCACTAGATCGGGGCAAAAGGATGAGGCGGCTCCAGCCATCGGCTGAACCGTTGTACGGCTCACGCGCGGCGGGTTCGCCGTCTGGAGAATGTTGACGTTTGGAAGGAGATGAGAGTTATGAAGATGAAGACTGGTATTGGGATGGCGTTGCTTTTGGTCGCGGGCTTGGGGGGGCTTGTGCGGGCGGAGGCGGACGACACGAAGCAGGCGGCTCCGGCATTATACCTTGAGATTGATTTGCGGGATGGTTCGCGCTTGGTTGGGACGCCTGTTGCGATTGCTTCCATTCCCATACAGACGGGCTATGCCAAGGCGGATGTTCCCCTGGAGCAGATTTCCTCACTGTCGCTGGAGGGGGGGCTTGAAGATGTATCCCTTTCCCTTTTGAATGGCGATAACCTGAATGGCGGGATTGGGTTGGATTCGTTTGGCCTCAAGACGATATTCGGGAAAGTGACGATAGGCATTGGAGATGTCAGGTTGCTTCGTGTGCTGCCAAGCGGCAAGGGTGGTTTGATGATGAATCTGGCGCGCAATGCCAGGGTGGAGGTGAGTCAGACGGCTTTCGGCAACGGCCTGCCCGAGAGGGTCAATGATGGGGTGACCGATGATGTGGATGAGCATGAGTCCTATTGGTTTTCGGGGGACAGAGCACCGCAGCCGGATTGGATTCGTCTGTGGTTTGAGCAGCCTGCGGTTGTCTCTGCGGTCAGGATGCTGGTTCCCGTGGGGACTATGCGGTTCAGCAATGGGCATGCTCCTTGGGATTATGAGGTGATTGGGTACAGCCGTGGTCAGGAGGTTGTGCTGGCGTCGGTGAGGAATGGGGAGCATCCGCAGAGGGAGGATGGTCCTATTGCGGGGGTGGAGTGGATTGTGGTCAGGCTGGGGGAGGCGCGGGTGTTGGAGGGGGTTCAGTTGATGTGTTTGCGGACCTCGGGGGTGAATTATGGGCCGGTTGTTTTTGAGATGGAGGCACTTGGGGGGCGTTGAGGGCGGTGGGGGATGGTTGGGCGGGGGCGGTGGGAGAGCAAGGGAGAGGATTTCTTTTGCATTGGGGCGGCGCGAAAACCAAGGGTCTCTTTTTCGTTCTGGCGCGTCGCTGCCGACCGCTCGCGGACAGGAGTCCAGCGAGGGTCGGCTTCAACGCGCCATCTTCGAAAGATAGCCGCCTTATTTTCGCGCAACAGCCCCGCCCCAATGGCAAAAGAAATCCTCTGCACCACGTCCTGCGGACGGCGGGCACGACAGGGCATTTTATTGAAGGGCCTTGCTGCAACCGTGGGGGGTGGCAGGGGCGAGCGTAAGGCACCAAAGGAGTGGCAAGGGGGCGTTGTGGGGCGGGGGTGGTGCGAGGAACAGCCACACGGACGGACACGGACAAACACGGACAAACACGGACGGACACGGACGGTGGGAGGTTGAAGGTTTAAGGTTGAAGGTTGCAGGTTGAAGGCACCGAAGAGGGGGCGATGGTTTTTCCTGAAACCTAGAACCTGGAACCGAAGTGAACGGTCGGAACAGCCTCTGCGCTCAGCGAGCGCAGCTACAGTACGGCCTTTTCACGCAAAACGAATCGGGAAAGTGTTGACCCATCGTTTCTTCGTATCTATCTTGGTGCCAGATTGCACGAAACAACTTAAAGTTGGGTGTGGAAGGACTGTTGGACATAAAAAGCATGAAATCTATAGCCATAATTATGACCATCGCGATGATGGCCACTTCCGTTGTTGCCAATGACATTAAGGAGAACACTTCCCACGCCCAATGGCTCACATCATGCTACGAGGAAATATTGACGATTAAACCAGGCATGGAACGAAAAGATTTAGATTCATTATTTACGCCGGATGGCGGAATTTCTTTTCGTATGGCCCAGACATTCCTTTACAAGAAAGCCAACATAATCAAAATTCACGTGCGCTTTCACATGCCAGACAATACGGACCTCTCCGCTCCGTATGACCCACATGACCTTATTGAAAGCGTTTCCTATCCTTTCCTCGAATACCCTACAGGTGATTAATATTTGTCCAACAAGGGGGTTCAGGGTGTTCTCCACAAGGTGTCGGGGTTCCTGCCCCCTGACGTTGGCCGTGTGATGGCATGATCACATTTGCATACATATATCCTACGTGGGCACTCTATTCGATTATCGCGATATTCGTCCTTCTGGCGATTCATGCGATGAAGGACATCTCGCGGCGCAAGCGACTATTGTCATACGGAGATGCCTCGAACCCATCGGAGTCAGAATTGTTAAGTGCCTTGTCGGCACTCAACGAGGAGTCCAGCGGGCGACTATTTGGGGTCAGCCGCCATTCCGTCGTTAATTTTCGAGGTCACCGGCTTGTTCTCATATGGGGAAATATTGGGGGGCTTTCTACAAATCGCGGCGGGGTCATCTGGGCTTTTGCCAAACACCTATATGTGCTCGGTTTTGCGCCAGACCGTGAATGGCTTTGTGCGCAAACAGATGTTCTTAAGGAGTGCGTGAGGGGAACGGATTGTTCGATATATTGGATTATTCATCCGAAGATATTGGAAAAAGAAATAAAGAGTTTGCCGCAATGAAAAGAATAACACACCTAATAACCACATTCCTTTGCTTAACAGGAATGGCGTGTGCCCAGTTAATATGGCCGACAAAAAGTGATGAGAAGTTAGAATGTGTACAAACGCCGAATGGATTTGCCGTAACACCGCTGGACGTCTCAGAAATGTTTGAACCTAGAAAATATCAGATTCGCATTTATGCTGATGAGACAAGTTACTACGTCGTTAGAGGTGGTTTAGGGCAGACCTTCAAGAAAGCGCAGAAGAATGGGGTCAAGATCGACGGGAAAACGGGTGTGGTTGTAAGAGACGGGGAACATCTGAAAGTCATAAATAGATTTGACGAGTTGAAGAAATAGGAGGCAGGCAACCATCGCTTGCGGGCTATCGCCAACCTGCGGTTGGCTCTGCTGAATGTTGACGTTGGGCGGGGGGGAGGGTGGGCTTTGCGCTTGGCGGGGGGCGGGGGGCGTGGTAGGTTGTCGCGCTTAACTTTTGGAAAACGAACGGTTTTATTGTGTCTAAAGAGGTTAAATTAGAGGCGCTTGGGCGTGCGCATGCGTTGGCGACGATCCGGAATATCGGGATTGTGGCGCATATTGACGCGGGCAAAACAACGACGACGGAGCGTATTTTGTATTACACCGGCCGGGAGCATCGGATGGGGGAGGTGCATGACGGGAATACGGTGATGGATTGGATGGCGCAGGAGCAGGAGCGGGGGATCACCATTACCAGCGCGGCGACGACGTGCTTTTGGCGGGGGCAGCAGATTAATATTATTGATACGCCGGGGCATGTGGATTTTACGGCGGAGGTGGAGCGGACGCTGCGGGTGCTGGATGGGGCGGTGACGGTGTTGTGCGCGGTGGGGGGGGTGCAGCCGCAGTCGGAGACGGTGTGGCGGCAGGCGAACAAGTACCGGGTGCCGCGGGTGGCGTTCGTGAATAAGATGGACCGGACGGGGGCGTCGTTTGAGCGGGTGCTGGGGGAGTTGCGCGAGAAGTTGCTGGCGCCGGCGGTGGCGGTGCAGATTCCGTGGGGGAGGGAGGAGCATTTTGCGGGGGTGGTGGATTTAATCCGCATGCGGGCGCTGACGTTTGATGAGGAGTCGCTGGGGGTGAAGATGGGGGTGCGGGAGATTCCGGAGGAGCTGGCGGCGGCGGCGCGGGCGGCGCGCGAGGAGCTGCTGGTGGCGGTGGCGGAGTCGGATGAGGAGCTTTTGAATTTGTATCTGGAGACGGGGGATTTGCCGGAGGAAAAGTTGGTGGAGGGGATTCGGCGGGCGACGGTGGGGAACCGTATGGTGCCGGTGTTGTGCGGGACGAGCTTGCGGAACAAGGGTATTCAGCCGCTGCTGGATGCGGTGGTGGATTTTTTGCCGTCGCCGCTGGATATTCCGCCGGTGCAGGGGCGGCATCCGAAGACGGATGATGTGTTGGAGCGGGCAACGAGTGATTACGAGCCGTTGTGCGCGCTGGCGTTCAAGGTGGCGACGGATGCTTTTGTGGGGCGGCTGGTGTTTATGCGGGTTTATTCGGGTGAGCTGAAGAAGGGGGCGAATGTGTGGAACCCGCGGACGCAGAAGCGTGAGCGGGTGATGCGTTTGATTCGCTTGCATGCGAATGCCCGCGAGGAAGTGGATGTGTTGTATTCGGGGGAGATTGGCGCGATTGCGGGAATCAAGGGGGTGGGAACGGGGGATACGTTGTGCGCGGAGCAGAAGCCGATTGTTCTGGAGCGGATTCAGTTTCCGGAGCCGGTGATTTCGATGGCGATTGAGCCGAAGACGCAGGTGGACAAGGAGAAGTTGCAGGCGGCGCTGGTGGATTTGGCGGATGAGGATCCGACGTTCCAGGTGGCGCAGAACGCGGAGACGGGGCAGACGATTATTCAGGGGATGGGGGAGTTGCATTTGGAAATTTTGCGCGACCGGATGTTGCGTGAGTTCAAGGTTCGGGCGAACGCGGGGCGGCCGATGGTGGCGTATCGCGAGACGATTACGACGGCGGGGCGGGCGGAGTTTACGTTTGACCGGGAGCTGGCGGGCAAGCGGCATTATGCGATGGTGGGAGTGGCTCTGGAAAAAAATGAGCGGGGGAGTGGAAATAGTGTTGACTTCAAAATTTCATCTGATTTAATGCCGCACGATTTTCGGTCTGTTGTGGAGGAAGGTATCCGCGATGGACTGAGCACGGGTGTGCTGGGCAATTACCAGCTCGTGGACATTCGGGTGACGGTGGTCAACGGCCACTGGCATCCGGTGGACTCGTCGGAAGTTGCTTTTCGTACGGCGGCCTCGATGGCGCTGCACGAAGCGGCGAAGGCGGCGCACCCGGCGTTGCTCGAACCGATCATGGCTCTTGAGATCGTGACGCCCGAAGAACATTTGGGCGACGTTCTCGGTGACCTGAACGCGCGGCGCGGCCAAGTGACGGACGTGGCGCAGCGGGAGGGGGTGCGGGTGATTGAGGCTTCCGTGCCTTTGGCGGAGCTGTTCGGGTACGCGACGACATTGCGTTCTTTGACACGTGGACGCGCCGGCTACACGATGGAACCGACTCGGTTGGACCTCGTGCCGGAGAATTTGTGCCGAGAATTGATGAACCGTTGAGAGAGAAAACATGAGTGGACAACGCATTAGAATACGGTTGCGGGCATTCGACCACCGGATGCTGGACCAATCGGCCATTGAGATCGTGGAGACGACCAAGCGCACGGGCGCCCGTGTGGCGGGTCCGATTCCGCTGCCGACCCGGATTGAGCGGTACACGGTCAACCGCAGCGTTCACGTGGACAAGAAGTCCATGGAGCAGTTTGAAATTCGCACGCATAAGCGTCTCCTGGACATTATTGACCCCACGGCGAAGACGGTGGATGAGCTGAAGAAGCTGAATTTGCCGGCTGGCGTGGACATTCAAATTAAGATTTAAGGGCAGGAAACCATGCAAGCATTGATTGGCAAGAAAATCGGCATGACCCGCGTCTATGATGACGACGGTGTGCAGGTGCCGGTGACCGTGGTGCAGGTGGGGCCGTGCACGGTGGTGCAGCGCAAGCGCGCGGAGTCGGATGGCTACGAGGCGGTGCAGCTCGGTTTTATCGAGCAGAAGGAACAGCGCCTGACCCTGCCGGAGAAGGGGCATTTCAAGAAGGCCGGCGTGAAGCCGACGAAGGTGTTGCGCGAGGTGCGTCTGGCGGATGGCGAAGAGGCCGAGGCCGGTGACGTGGTGACCGCCAAGATTTTCGAGGGTGTGAAGTACGTGGATGTGCTGGGCCACAGCAAGGGCAAGGGCTTCCAAGGGGTTGTCCGTCGCTTCAAGTTTGGCGGTGGCCGGGCGAGTCACGGCGGCGGCTGGCGTCGCAAGCCGGGGTCCATTGGCAACCGCGAATGGCCGGGGCGTATCTTTAAGAACAAGAAATTGCCGGGTCAAATGGGTTCGAAGGACGTTACCACGCAGAACTTGCGCGTGGTGAAGGTGCTGGCGGACGACAACGCGCTGTTGCTGGAAGGCGCCGTGCCAGGGCCGGCGGGGGGCCTTGTGCTGGTTCGCAAGGCAATCAAGAAGGCATAGGCATCATGAAGAAGCTGACTGTATATAATATGAATGGCGAAACCGCCGGCGAACAGGAAATCGCGGCGGGTTTGCTGGAACTGAAACGTGGTTCGCAGGCTGTGACGGATGTGGTGACGGCGTACCGGGCGGGTCTCCGCGCGGGTACGGCATCCACCAAGAAGCGCAGTGAAGTGCGCGGCGGCGGTCGCAAGCCGTTCCGTCAAAAGGGTACGGGTCGGGCGCGCCAAGGCTCCAGCCGTTCGCCGATTTTGCGTGGCGGCGGCGTGGTGTTTGGTCCGCAGCCGAGGGATTTTTCCAAGAAGGTGAACAAAAAGCTGGCGACGCTGGCGTTTCGTCGCGCGCTGAGCGAGAAAATCGCGGCGGGCGCGGTGAGCGTGGTTGACGGGTTGGAGGCGATGGAGCCGAAGACCAAGGTTTTGGCGGGCTGGTTGAAGAAGGTGGCGGGTGACCGCAAGGCTTTGCTGGTGACGGCGGAGCCGGTGGCTGCCTTGAACCGGGCGGTGCGGAATATGACGCAGGCCGAGGCGACCACGGCGGCGCAGGTGACCACCTATCAAGTGCTTCGTTATCCGGTGATCTTTACGGATGCGGCGGGCCTGGAGGTTCTGAAGAAGCGTCTGGGCGAAGAGGTGAAGGCATGAAGAGTTTGCTCATCAAGAGATTGCTGGTGACGGAAAAGGGCACGCGCCTGAAAGAGGGCGTGAACCAATATCTGTTTGAAGTGGACCGTGAGGCCAACAAGCTGGACATCCGCCGTGCGGTGGAGAAGCAGTTCCAGGTGAAGGTGGCTTCGGTGAATACGATGAATCGTCCGGGCAAGGCGAAGCGCCTTCGCACGGCTTCCTATGGTCGCACGGCGGCCTGGAAGCGTGCGGTGGTGACATTGGAGCCGGGCCAGACCATCGAAATGGCATAACGAGGTTGCGAACATGGGTCTGAAAAAATACAAACCAGCCACGTCATCCCTGCGTTTTACGACGCTGTCGGATTTCGAGGGCGTGAGCAAGAAGCGACCGGAACGCCGGTTGCGTAGCATCAAGAAGAGCAAGGCCGGGCGCAACGCGCAGGGGCGGATTACCATTCGTCATCGCGGCGGCGGTCACAAGCGGTTTCTGCGGGAAGTGGATTTCAAGCGCAGCGACAAGCTGAACATTCCGGCGAAGGTGCAGGCGATTGAGTATGATCCGAACCGTACGGCGCGGCTGGCTCTGCTGGCGTATGCGGATGGCGAAAAGCGCTATATTCTGGCTCCGAACGGCGTGCAGCCGGGGGCCGTCCTGATGGCGGGTCCCGATGCCGAGCCGGTGGATGGCAACGCGCTGCCGCTGGGTTCCATTCCCATGGGCATGACGATTCACGCGATTGAATTGACGCCGGGCGGCGGCGCCAAGCTGGTCCGCAGCGCGGGCATGGCGGCACGTATCGCGGCGCGCGATGGCGATTTCGCGCAGGTGCGGCTGCCTTCGGGCGAGTTGCGCCGGTTGCGCGTGACGTGCTATGCCACGATTGGCCAGGTGGGCAATCTGGAACACGAAAGCATCACGCTGGGCAAGGCCGGGCGCAAGCGCTGGAAGGGTATTCGCCCGACGGTGCGCGGCGTGGCCATGAACCCCGTGGACCACCCGATGGGCGGCGGCGAAGGCCGGACTTCGGGCGGTGGCCACCCGGTGACGCCGTGGGGCCAGTTGACCAAGGGCAAGAAGACGCGCAGCGGTCGGAAGCCTTCGAGTAAATTCATTGTGGAACGCAGAAAGAAGAAGAAGTAACATGGCACGCTCAATTAAAAAGGGTCCATATGTGGAAGCCCACCTGATGAAGAAGGTGGATGCCATGAATGAGAGCGGCGGCAAGCGGCCGATTAAGACGTGGTCGCGGCGCAGCATGATTCTGCCCGAGTTTGTGGGGCATACGTTCTTGGTACATAATGGCAAGGTTTTCACGAATGTGTTTGTGACGGAAAACATGGTGGGTCACCGGTTGGGCGAGTTTGCGCCGACGCGGACCTTCCGCCGTCACGGTTCGGCGACGGATAAGACCGTTGCGTTGAAGTAGAGTTTTTGATTATGTCGGGCTTCCGGCGTTGGTGGCGACTCGTATGGGTCGTTCCGGCACTAGGAGCCGCGGTTGCCGCGGGCTGGTTTATCCGCGCGTGGTGGCCGGAAGATGGTTCTTTGATGACGAGGCCGGCGCACGCGCCGGCGAGTCTTGAGGCGGAGACGGGCTTGGTGCCCGATGTTCCGCTTGAGGCGGAGACGACCGTGAATGCGGGGCTGTCCGCGCGGGTTGAGGAAACCAAACCCATCCGCACGGACGGGCCAGCAACAGCGGCCGTGGGCGGCGCGGCGGATGGTCAACAAGATGTCTTGCTGGATCTGGTGACCAGCGAGTCGCGGCTGGTGACAGCGCGGCTGGTGGAAGAGGTTGCCGGATTGCAGCGCGAGCTGGACGAGCAACAACGGAGAATCCGTAAGTTGAGCGAAGCTCTGGCGGAAGCGCAGGCCGTGCTGGATGTGAATGAGGCGCGGCGGGCGACGGCGGCTGGAGCGTCAGCGGCCCCCCCGGCGGATGTGCCGGTTGAGGCGCGGATCGTGGATGTGAATCCCGAGCTGGGTCTGGTGGTGCTGAATCAGGGCGCGCAGCAAGGTGTGCGATACGGGTTGCCGTTGACGGTTCTTCGGGATCGGCGGCGGGTGGCCCGGATTCGAGTTGTGGATGTGAGAGATTATATCGCCGGCGCGGCGGTTGAGGAAACCGTGCGTGGCGATTATCCCCAAGCGGGAGATCGGGCGACGCTGATGCGCGCGCCGGGTCCCTGAGGTGAGGAAAGAAAACATGGAAATTAAGGCAACAACAAGGTATGTGCGAATGTCGCCGACCAAGGCGCGTAATCTGACGCGGGCCATCACCGGCCTGAGCGTGGGCGAGGCGCTGCGGGTGGTGGAATTGAACCAACGCAAGGCGGCGGTGCATTTGGGCAAGACGCTGAAGTCAGCGATTGCCAACGCCGAGAACAACGCGGACTTGTCAGCGGACAAGCTGTGGGTGACGAAGGCGGTGGTGGAGAACGGGCCGACGTTGCGGCGCTTTTGGCCGCGTGCGCGTGGTTCGGCTTCGCCCATTCGCAAGAAAACCAGTCATATTTTCATAACGCTGAGCGACACCAAGCCGGCGCGCAAGAAGTAGGGAAAAAGGAGGCGCATTTTGGGCCAAAAAGTCAATCCGATTGGATTCCGCACGGCGGTCCACAAAGAGTGGAAGAGCCGCTGGTTCGCGGAGAGAAAAGATTTCGGCGATCTTCTGAATGAGGATTTGCTGATTCGCGACATGGTGCAGCAGAAGCTGAAGGATGCGGCGGTGGCCGACATCCATATCGAGCGGTATGCCCAGCGCGCCCGCGTGACGGTGTTCACGGCGCGTCCCGGCGTGGTGATCGGCCGCAAGGGCGAGGGCATTGACCAACTGCGCGAAGAGCTGGCGAAAAAGACCGGCAAGGAAATTTATGTGGAAATCAAGGAAGTGCGCAATCCGGATGCCAACGCGCAGTTGGTGGCGGAGAACATTGCGTTGCAGATCGAGCGCCGGGTGGCGTTCCGGCGGGCAATGAAACGCGCGCTGCAACTGGCGATGGACATGGGTGCCCAGGGCATCCGCGTGCAGGCTTGCGGCCGGCTGGGTGGCGCTGAGTTGGCGCGCACCGAGCATTACATGGTCGGCAAGGTGCCGTTGCAGACGCTGCGCGCTGATGTGCAATACGGTTTTGCGGAAGCGAATACGCTGGCCGGCAAAATCGGGATTAAGTGTTGGATTTGCCAGCAGCCGGAAACGGCTGCCCCGGCCCCGCGCAAGGAGAAGTTCTATGCCCCTAATGCCTAAACGAGTGAAGTATCGCCAGAGCCAGCGCGGTTCGCGCAAGGGCATGGCGATGTCTGGCAACACCCTGGCGTTTGGCGAGTATGGCCTGCGCGCCATGGAACGCGCCTGGATCACGAACATCCAGATTGAAGCCGCGCGCGTGGCGATGAACCGCGAAATGAAACGCAAGGGCAAGCTGTGGATTCGCATTTTCCCCGACAAGTCCTATTCGAAGAAGCCGCTGGAAGTCCGCATGGGCAAAGGCAAGGGCGCGATTGAGGGCTGGGTGGCGGTGGTGCGTCCGGGTCGCATCTTGTTTGAAATTGACGGCGTGCCGGAGGCGCTGGCGGTGTCGTGCATGCGCTTGGCGGCGACCAAGTTGCCGATTCGCACGACGTTTGTGCGGCGCGGCTACACCCTGTAATGAGGTAGGAGCAAGCAGCGATGAAGGCGAAGGAAATCCGAGATTTGTCGGCGGAAGAACAGGCGCACCGTCTGGCTGAAGCCGAGAAGGAATTGTTGAATTTGCGGATCCAGCAGGCGGCGGGCCAGTTGGACAAGCCCGATCGCGTCCGGCGTATCCGGCGCGAACTCGCGCGCATCCGCACCATCATGAACGAGGCGCAAGGCGCAAGGTAGGAATTATGGCGACTGAAACAAGAAATTCGCGCAAGGAGCGCATCGGCGTCGTGACAAGCGATGCTATGAATCGGACCGTGGTGGTCTTGGCGGAACGCCGCGTGGCCCACCCGATGTATGGCAAGATTATACGCCGTACCAAGAAATACTATGCGCACGACGAGAACAACGAAGCCAAGAAGGGCGATCGGGTTCGGATTGTGGAAACCCGCCCGATAAGCCGCACCAAGCGGTGGCGGGTGGCGGAAATCCTGATTCGCGCCGGCGGAAGCGAGGTGCAGACATGATCCAGATGGAAACCGAATTGCCCGTGGCCGATAATACCGGCGCGCGCCTGGCCAAGTGCATCAAGGTGCTCGGTCAAGGCAAAACGGTGGCGCAAATCGGGGACATCATCAAGGTGTCCATCCGCGAAGCGCAACCGCTGGGCATGGTCAAGAAGGGCGAAGTTCACCGCGCGTTAATCGTGCGGACCGCCGCGCCCATCCGGCGCGCGGATGGCTCGACGCTGACGTTTGACCACAACGCCGTCATTTTGATTGATGATCAGAAGAACCCGCGCGGCAGCCGTATTTTCGGCCCCGTGGCTCGCGAATTGCGCGAATTGAACTATATGAAAGTCATTTCCCTGGCTCCCGAGGTGCTGTGATGAAGAAACAGAAGATGCATGTTCGTCGCGGTGACATTGTCCGGGCCATTTCTGGCGCGGATGCGGCCAGCGGGAAGACGGGCAAGGTTCTCAAGGCGTATCCCAAGACCGGGCGCGTGCTGGTCGAGGGGTTCAACTTCGTGAAGAAGCACTTGCGCAAGTCACAGGACAACCCCAGCGGTGGCATTGTCACTCGCGAGGCCCCGATGGCGGCTTCCAAGCTGGTGGTGGTGACGCCCGCAGCGAAGAAATCAGAGAAGGAATAAGGCGGTAGCCCATGTCAATTCTGAAAGAAAAATATAAAAAAGATGTTGTGCCCGCGCTGAAGGCCACCGGGCGGTTCCCGTCGGCCATGGATGTGCCCCGCTTGTCGAAAGTGGTGGTCAACATGGCGGTGAACGCGCTGGTGGAGCGCGAGGTGCTCAAGCAGGTGGCCGAGGATTTGGCGAAAATCACCGGCCAGAAGGCGATTATTCGCAGGGCGACGAAGAACATTTCGAACTTCAAGCTGCGTGAAGGCATGGCCGTTGGCGCGAAGGTGACGTTGCGCGGCGAGCGGATGTATGAATTCATGGAGCGCTTGATTCACGCCACGTTGCCGCGTATTCGCGACTTCCGGGGCGTGTCGCCCAAGTCCTTTGACGGCCGCGGCAATTACTCGCTGGGCCTGAAGGAGCAGTCGCTGTTCCCGGAGATCGAGTCGGACAAGGTCAAGCGGGTGCAGGGGATGGATATTACGGTTGTAACCACGGCGCAAAACGATGAGGACGCGCGGGAGCTGTTGAGGCTGCTGGGCGTTCCGTTCTCAGGCGCATAACATTTTGGAAAGAGAGGCAAGACCTTGGCAAAGATATCATGGATGGTAAAAGCGGAACGCGAACCGAAGTTCGCGGCGCGGAAGTATCATCGCTGCCGGCGGTGCGGCCGGTCGCGCGCGTATATCCGCAAGTTTCAGTTGTGCCGAATTTGTTTTCGCGAGCTGGCGTCCGCGGGGAAGATCCCGGGCGTGGTGAAGGCCAGTTGGTAAGGCGGGAGGTAAACGATGAGCTGTTCTGATCCCATTGCGGACATGCTGACCTGCATCCGCAACGCAAGCAAGGCCGGGTTGCCGGCCGCTGAGATGGGCCATTCCCGCTTGAAGGCGGAGATTGCCCGCATCATGAAGAAAGAGGGCTATGTGGCCGATGTGGCCGAAAGCGACGCCGATGGCAAAAAGCGGTTGCGCGTGGTTCTGAAGTACGATTACAACGAAAAACCCATTATCCAGCAGTTGCGCCGAGTGAGTCGGCCGGGTCTGCGGCGCTACGTGGGCGCGGGCGAGATTCCGCGCGTGCGCGGCGGCCTCGGCACGGCGGTGCTCAGCACCAGCCGCGGATTGATGACCGATCGCGAGGCCCGTGCGGCCCGCGTGGGCGGAGAAGTTCTCTGCCAAATCTGGTAAGGAAGGCAAGGGAAGATCATGTCGAGAATTGGCAAACAACCGGTTCGCGTGCCCGCGGACGTCACCGTGACGGTGGCGGATGGCGCGGTGACCGTCAAGGGCCCCAAAGGGGAATTGTCGTTGCGGCTGCCGGATGGCATCAGCCTCGCCCAGGAAGGCGCGGTGATTACGCTGTCCCGCAGTGGTGACAGCAAGCAGATGCGCGCGGACCACGGCACGACCAAGGCGCTGTTGCAGAATATGGTGACGGGCGTCAAGGATGGGTATAGCCGCGAATTGGAAATTCAGGGCGTGGGCTTTAAGGGCAGTGTGGTCGGCAAGCAGTTGACGCTGAACGTTGGCTATTCGCACCCGGTGGAATACACCGTGCCCGAAGGCGTTGAGGTGTCCGTCACGGACGGCACCCAGATCAAGGTCAGTGGCATTGACAAGCAGTTGGTGGGGCAGGTGAGTGCGCGCATCCGTTCCTTCCGTCCGCCGGAGCCCTACAAGGGCAAGGGCGTTCGCTATAAGGACGAGCATGTGCAGCGCAAGGCAGGCAAGACGGTGACATAACCATGAAAATGAAGAACTTGAAAGACTATCGAATTCGCCGGCATCGGCGTTTGCGCCAGAAGCTGCAAGGCACGGCGGAGCGTCCCCGGATGTGCGTGTTTGTTTCCAATCACCACTTCTATGTGCAGTTTGTGGATGACATCGCCGGCAGGACGCTGGCGGCTGTCTCGACGCTCGGAAGCGAATTGAAAGGGCAGAAACTGAACGTGGAAACGGCCCAGAAGCTTGGCGCGCTGGCGGCCCAGGTGGCCAAGGAAAAAGGCGTGACGGCAGTTGTGTTTGATCGCGGTGGCTTCGCCTACGGCGGACGCTTGCGGGCGTTGGCTGATGCGGCGCGCGCCGGCGGCTTGCAGTTTTAATCGCTCCCACCCAGAGATGAGGATAATCGGATGATGAAACGCGAAAATGATAAGAACGAAGTAGGTCAGAAGAGCCCTTCCGAGGCGATGGAGCGCGTGGTGGAAGTGAACCGTTGCGCGAAGGTCGTCAAGGGTGGCCGGCGCTTCAGCTTTTCGGCGCTGGTGGTCGTGGGCGATCGCGATGGCCAGGTTGGCTATGCGCTGGGCAAGGCGCGTGAGAACGCTGATGCCATTCGCAAGGCCACTGAGATGGCGCGCCGCAACATGGTCAAGATTACCATGCGCGACCGCACCATTCCGCACGAGGTCATCGGCCGCTGTGGCGCGTCCCGCGTCATGCTGAAGCCGGCTTCCAAGGGAACGGGCGTGATTGCCGGCGGCGGCGCGCGCGCGGTTCTGGACCTCGCGGGAGTTCGCGATGTGCTGTGCAAGTCGCTGGGCGCATCCAGCCCGTTGAACGTGGTCAAGGCCACCATGGATGGTTTGATGCAGTTGCGCTCCCGCGAAGAAATCGCCGCGCTGCGCCAATAAATCGAAGGGATCGAACATGAATTTGCATTCTTTGAAAAACAACCGCGGCGCGAAGAAGCGCCGCATGCGCGTGGGCCGGGGCGAATCCTCCGGCAAGGGACGCACGGCCGGCAAAGGCAACAAGGGCCAGATGAGCCGCACGGGTCACAAGCATCGTCCGCTGTTTGAAGGCGGTCAGATGCAGTTGATCCGCCGGATTCCCAAGCGTGGCTTCACCAGCCCCAACCGCGTGGAATATGTGGGTTTGAACGTGGGCGAGCTGGTCAAGCTGGTGCCGGGCGACATCACGCCGGAGGCATTGGTGGCCGTGGGCCGCGTCAGCGCCCGTGACCGGATCAAAGTTCTCGGCGGCGGTGACATCACCGAAGCCCGCAACGTGACCGCTCATGGCTTCAGCGCGACGGCGCGCGCCAAGATTGAGCAGGCCGGTGGCACCTGCGTAGTGATATCCTAGTGACCTGAACCGAGAGAGGCTCCGATGCTTTCCGCTTTCACCAACAGTTTCAAGATTCCCGAGCTGCGCCAGCGCATTTTATTTACAGTTGCGCTGATTTTCCTGTGTCGGCTCATCTCGGTGATTCCCACGCCGGGCGTGAATGCGGCGTTGCTGCGCAGGATTATGGATCGCATGGCGATGAGCAGCGGCGACATGGGTTTCATGGGGTTGCTGGACCTCTTCAGCGGTGGCGCGCTCACGCAAGCCGCCATCGGCGCGCTGGGGATTATGCCCAGCATCAGCGCCTCCATTATTTTGCAGTTGCTGACGGCTGTGGTGCCTGCGCTTGAGCGGTTGGCTCGTGAAGGCGATGCGGGCCGCCAGCAGATCATTCAATACGGCCGCTACCTGACGGTGGCGCTTTGCCTTGTGCAGGGCT
>Ga0255347_1004616_pt1 | contig 16494 bp, 12 predicted proteins | sample wastewater_treat_2_FD_192479 | JGI IMG/M metagenome (GOLD analysis project Ga0255347, IMG submission 192479) | Wastewater microbial communities from Lulu Island WWTP, Vancouver, Canada - plant24 | ecosystem: Engineered > WWTP > Wastewater > Unclassified | place: Canada: Vancouver, British...
TCCATTATCATCCGCAACCAGAACACCATTCTTGATTGAACACTTTGTTTCACCGTAAGCACACTTCTTGATGATACCTCCACTACGTTTGATGATTGTCTTAGCAACATCCGGATTGAATATATAAATAGGAAGCTTGATGTATCCGCATCTATACATTCTATCATCAACTGATTGTCCGAAGATAGTTTCAGACATTAATCCTGTATCCGAGAATACATTAGGTGCTGAATATATTCTCGAAGAACTTACTTCTTTCAAATCATTGACTTTGATTGCCAAATCTATATCATATAATGACATTACTCTCATAATGGGTCATTCCTTTCATTAAAAATTACCCTCGCGTATTCGGAAAATTGCAAATAGTTCCTTGTATTCCCCCTCCCCCGGGCTCCGCCCTCCCCCTCCCCCTTTCGGGGGATATTGGATATTCGAAGCTCTTTTCCCTCTTTCGCTCACCTACCTGGAATTCCTTTTCACTGGATTCTCTGACTAACCGGACCATTTCCCCAATTCACATGCAACGAAGAAGAAGGAGTTAGCCGAAAGTTCCTTAGGCTTTCGGGTTCGAGTAAGAAGAAGTACCTTATAGTGTATTTCTCATAAAAATAAAATAAAAGAAAATAAAATAGAAAAAATACCCCGGGGATAAACCCCGGGAACACATAAGGAGATGTATAGATGATATAGAAAATGGAGGATAAAAACTATATCATCTAATTAATGGCAAACAATAGTGTGGATTGAACACATGGACCATGAACATGTGTTACCCGAGTGTGTACTTTATCTTTATTTATGTATTTATATACTTAATATGGAATATGATTATGCAGTAATCATAACTAATAAAATACAATCTTATTTTGCAAAGGAGATTTGATGGGAAATGGTTAATAAGAAACTGAAGAAAAAGATTAATGAGTTCAAAGATGATGTAATGAACATCATTGAAGATGATATTACTAAGATAAGAGATAGACCGGGTATGTACGGTGGCTATGATAAAGAGAAAGGTGTTCTGCATCTTTGTAAAGAGTTAACTGATAACTCACTGGATGAATGTATCAAGGAAGACACTCCGGGTGATAAAGTAGAACTTGAGATTTCCAAAGACCAATTGATTGTAAAAGACAATGGTCGTGGTATCGATACCAAGTTACTCAGAAAGATATTCGAAACTTTGAATGCGGGTTCAAACATGGTTCGTGCTCATGGTATGACCGCAGGAGAGAATGGTGCTGGTTCTACACTGGTATGTGCGTTATCATCATATCTGGAATTGATTGATAAACGTCCTCAAGAAAAGAAGCTTCTGAGATTAGTATATAAAGAAGGAAAACTTATTGAAGAAAATCTTGAGAAGTATACTGGTGAAGAACATGGTATGACAGCTATCTTCAAACCGAGTAAAATCATACTTGGATATGACCAAATCCCAGTCGATGATTTGATTAATTGGATAGAAGATTTCAGATATACAGTTCCTCGAAAGGTAGACATCGAGTATACTTATAAGAAGAAGACTCATAAGATTGAACATAAGGAATTATATCAGTACTTCGATGAAGTGATTCCTGCGGATATGCATATGAGTCCAGCACATACTTGTTCAGCTACTGGACATCTCACTGAGATTGTTAAGGGTGAACCGGTTGAGAGAACTTTCAATATCGAGTGTTCTTTTATGTATGCTTCTCCGAGTTATAAGGAAGACGATGTTCGAAAGAGTTGGATGAATCGCATATTCAATGGCAATAACGGAATGCATATGAATGGATGTATCAATGGTTTGGTGAAGTATCTGACAGAGAAAGTTATCCAGAAGAAAGCTTCATTGAAAGATGAAGATTTAAAGAAGGATATCTTGGCACATCTTCAGGTTGTTGTCAGATGTGAATGTGATCACTCATTCATGTTCAATGCTCAGGAGAAAGGTTATGTATTCCAGCGAGATTTGTTGGGTCCGATAACGGATGCAATATATGAAGCATTGAGTAAAGATAACAGAATGAGTGACTTTGTTGAGATAGTAATCCAGAATAATCGAGTAAGAAAAGCTGGAGAGCAAGCAAGAAACATCAGCAAAGAAACCAGGACTACTGGCAACTGGGATAAACCTGCCAACTTCATATCTTGTTCCGGAGATTCGAAACGCCCTCTTGAAATATTCATCTGTGAGGGAAAGTCAGCTGGTGGTGGAATCCGTGCTGCACGTGACCCAAAGACTCAGGCAATATATCTGTTACAGGGTAAACCGTTGAATGTTCTGGAAGAGAGTGTTGAACGAGTATTGAAATCCAGAGTATGGAGAGATTTGATAAAGGTTCTTGGTTGTGGATTTGGTCCAACATTCAACATCAAGAAGCTTAAGTATCATAAGATATTCATTGCTACCGATGCTGATATTGATGGATTTGATATCAGATTCTTGGTTGCAATGTTCTTCTATAAGTTCATGCCACAAGTAATCGAAGAAGGTATGTTGTACTTTGTAGAATCTCCATTGTACAAGTTGGAGTATTCGTCACCAAAGAGAGTTACATATGTTTCCGATAAATCTGAATATATCAATGCATGCTTAAATAATATTGATAATCTGGAAATCGAATTTACTGGATTATCAGATCTCAAAGCTATATGATTTATATGATTCCCCGGATTAATCCGGGGAATCTAATTACATTATTATATTATTCACGTTTGGAGGGATAACTAAATGAAGGCAAAAGAATTCGTTCGCGAAGCTTTTGATTATAACACCACTCTTGACAATGTTGCATCTCATCTGTTTACCAACCCATATCTGTTGGAGTTAATAGCATATGGATTTGTGAAGTATGGAGAGACTGTCGAAGATTTCACAAAGAATTCAAAGAAGTGGTTGAACTTTGCTTCTGGAATATTCAAAGAAATCGGATATGATAAAGAAACTCATCAGGTGTATGGTGTAATCAATTATGTCGATTTCGTTGTCGTAATCGATGAAGCAATCATACGTTCACTGAAATATGTTATCGATGTTCAGAAGAAGTATGGATTGACTGTTGCATATCACACAAGCAATGGTGATCGTGTTGAGACAACTCTATCACATTTCTTTGAATATGTTGAGAAACAGTATCCGAGTATAAAGGACAGATATAAAGGTCTGGGTGAGAACTCAGCTACAGCCACATTGGAAACAATGATGAATCCATTAACAAGAAGAATCATTCGTTTGACCATGACTGATGTGGAAGACCTTGGAAGAATGTTTCATACATTGGCTGGTTCAGGAAAGGATGACATCAGAGCTCGTAAAGAGTTATTGATGAACTTTGACTTCAAACCAGAGATGCTTGATAACTAATTTAAATTTAATTATGTAAGGAGAGTGGATTGGCAATGAACATAAACATTGATACAGATGTAAATGAATCAAGGTTTGATGACTTAGCTCAGTATTATGAAATAACAACACCGGAGTTATTAGATGAGCTGATAGGTGTTCCAATAATACTGAATCACTATATGGACAACATCAACGATTTGGTGGAGAGAATCGTTACAATCACTGCGATGTGTTGGGGCAATGAAGATGAGCGTGGCAACTTATTACATCAGAGACTCATACCTTTTAAAGTTGATGCAGATGATGAAGTCACATATCATCTTCAATTGAATAGATTGATGGTTGTATTAACATTCATCAAGCCAATCATAAAGTACATCGACTTTGTAGATATTGAGGATTTCTTATTAACTGATGCTATCACTGAGAAACGTTCAAAAGAGATACTCGATGTTGTCGGCAGAACTCTTGGAAGTTATGGTTATCCACTTGAAAGAATCAAAGAGGTTGTTGCCGATTGGTCTTTGGATTACAAACAGATTACTTGTATCTTTGGAATGGTTGTATCACCGATATTCGATGCATGTAATCTCATACTGGATTGGTATCGCCAGTCTCCAATAATCCGAGAGTTGAACAATACTTACTATCCACCTTCAATGCAGCCATCAGAAATAGTTGAAGCTAATAAGAAGGCTTACGAGAGACTTGAGAAAGAAATGTTCAGACTCAAAGCTCCATTCTTCATGTGTAATAAGTATACAAAGATACTTAAGCCAAAGCAGATGGAGGAGTTATACATCAACTTCTCACTCACTCAGGATGGTGATAAGATGATCACCGTTCAGATGAATGGCAATGGTTATAACCAAGGCTATCATGAGAGGGAAGTTTTGTATGCTGGGGCAATTTCTGCTCGAGTTCCTGATATGATGAATAAGGACTACATGGGTATTGCTGGATATTTCAACCACAATCTCATGATGCTTTCATATGGTACATTATCACCAACGGTTGATGATTGTGGTTCACAGAATCCTATCGAGATAACTCTTACTGAGGATAACTTCAACATGTTCCTTGGTAGAAATTATTATCGTAGGAAAGGTGAGATTCTGAAGGTCATCAAAGAAAAGGATAAGAACGATCTCATCGGTAGAACTGTCTGGATGCGTTCACCTTGTACATGTAATCTCAAGGAAGATGTATGCCATACTTGTTATGGTACTATCGCATTGAAGGTTGGTCATCTTAAAGGCGGATTCATCTATACAACTGAGATTGCTACATCAAAGGTTCAGCAGAATGTTCTTTCTGTTAAGCATATCCTTAAGACTAATGCGGAGAAGATTGTTGGTATCGATGATAACTTCAACGATTACTTTGTACTTGATTCTTCTCAGATATATCCTCAGGATATCAAATTTGATATGTTCATCAGAGAAGATTACACTGATCATATCTCTGAATACTTTGAGATGTTTGTATCAAAGAAGCTGATTCCTATAAAGATAACAAACTATGCTTCTTGTCATGTTAATGATGAATTATTTGACAAGGAAGATATCGTTGAAATCAAAGGAGTCAGATATTATAAGCTCAACTCAAAGACCGTATTGGGTACTAATAGACCAATCTGTGATATCATTCCTGTTAATATCGCAGAGACCCAGAAATACATGAATATCATGAACATGTTTGAATCAAAGCTGTCTTCATACACACGTATCGAAGATGCTGTAAATGATTTGAATGCAATGTTCAAGAACACAATTCCATTGTTATCCACACATGGAGAAATCATGATTTCTAAGCATATCCGTCAGAAGGATAACAGGATGCTTAGACCTAACTTCTTAAAGCCAAATGCTGAGTATCAGATACTCAATCTCAGAATGGCTTTACAGAATTCAGAATCAGTTGCTACTGCACTCGCATTCGAACACACAAAGGCTCATCTGATGCAATCTATCTCAGAGACCAGAGAAGATATCAAGTCAGTTGGTGCTCGTTCATTTATTGACTATTTACTTGGAGAGGAAGTTTTATAATGGCTGGAGTCAAGTATTCCATAGGTAAACTCTCTTCGTGTTTAAAGGTAAAATATCTAACCATCAAAACAATTCTGGGAGATGAATTCCTGAATGATTGGAATGGTGGTTATGATATCTACCTTGATTTGAATTCATTGTTCAAATCTGCTTCTGGTTCAGCAAAGTATCTCCAAGGTATTCCATTCGCAGATAATGTTGAAGCGGATATGGTGAATACCATACTGGAGACTTTGTTACATTGGAAGAACTTCACACGAAGAAAATATGAAAATGTGAGGATATTCTTATTATGGAATAACACAGAAATGATATGTTCTCCCGAAAGAGAAATCATCAATTCTTATCTGTTACCATATCAACAGAAATTCTCACAAGATAGATTCGCTCAGCTTGTATATAGCTGGACTGAATCAATTAAGATTGTGCAGAACATTTTGAACTTTGTTCCGAATTCATATCTGATACGTTGTACCAGAGTAGATTCATTCATTGTTCCGGAAATTGTTCGGTCACTAACGCCTGTATCAACAAAAAGAATCATTGTATCAAGTTCACCCATATTCACTCAGTATATGTTTGAGCCAGATACCAAAGTGATTTATACTCGATACATCCACACTGGTATGCAACAGATATCAAATCCAATTGATATAACTAAAGCAATATCACATATCGATGAACCTATAATGGAACAATTCACGAAATCCAAAGTATTCTATGGAGCATTGAATGCAATCGTTGGTGATTTTGACCGTGGACTCATTGGAGTTACAAATGCAGGAATCACCAAACTTTCTGCAGATATACTCCGTGGAGTTGAGAAGCGCGAGATTCCCGAGGATCCCAAGAGTATCGATTCAATCATGTATGTAATGAATCCAAATGTACAAGAATATGTTAAACGTGCATTCATGCTGATTGATATAAAATCTCATCTTAACCTGATTCCAGAATCAATCAAGTTAAAAGTAAAAGAACAGATGATAGATAAATATGATGTAGATAGTTTGGCAAAACTCTCAGTTGAAGGAATGAATCTGTTGGAGCTGTTGTAAATCCATATTTATATATGTATATCATTCTTTTGATATGTTACTTATCATATCAGAAAGGAATGATTATAAATGATTCAAAAAGGTATGGACACTGAGTTCGAGAAAACATTTGGCTCAGAATGGATCCAAGAACAAAACAATTATGACAATGAATATTCAAATGATTTCGATTATGATTCATTTGATTTCTATGATTCTCCGATATTCTCTGAGAGTGATGGAATAAATTTAGAAGGGTTATTAGGACTCTTTTATGATCATTTCTGAAGAACGAACGCCCCCGAAAGGGGGCGCATTGTTTTTTCTTCTCAAGAGTACGGGTCGACCGAGTTGTAACTTTTATATGAAAGGAGTCGAGCTTATGGCACGCGATAAGTCTAAGCCCATGGAAATACAAACTCCTGATGGAGATTCTATTAATCTCATTACTTGGGAATTTGTATTAAAACAATTAGACGAACAGTTTTCAGAAACTTTAAATCTGATAGAAAATAATAATGAACAACTGCGAAGGATCGATCAACGTTTTGATGAATTGATCAATCCATAAATATATGAATTGAGGTGAAAATAAATGAAGGACTCCATATTCGCAAGATTATTGACTGCGATAACCGAACAGAATAGATTACTTGAATCTATCGCAAGTAAGTTCGAACAGTATGAAGGCGGTGGCAGTGGTAGTGGAAATGCATCTATTGCCGATTATGCTGAAAACCAGTTATACAAACGAAACACGTTGTTGGTTGATTCCAATAATGAAACAGTATACAGAGTTATTCCGACAGAATATCTCTCTGTGAATCTCAATGCAGATATTGCCGCTGGTAATCTGAAGCTTGTGGGATTTGAGAACCAAGTAATCATGGCAATGGATCACGAACTTTCACAAGAAGAAATTAATAATATTCCGGATAATGCAACTGTTATCGTTTACAATCCGGCTGATACTCCATATACTCCAACATCTCAGGAATGATGAGGTGATTATTTGTGAGCACATTATTAAATTATAACGACACACTTTGGAAACCGTATAAGTCTTTTAAGTATACAGGAGAACCACAAGAGTTCACACTTGAACCTGGAACATACTTATTGGAATGCAATGGTGCTCGTCCTGAAGGAAATATCTTATCCGATACAAGGATGCAATTCGGTGGAAAAGCTTTAGGTATTCTGACATTGGAAGAAGAGCAAACATTGTATGCGTGTGTCGGCGGAAATGGTCACTATCCTGCTGACTCAACAGAACGAGGTACTGGTGGATGGAATGGTGGCGGAGATGGAGCACCCGCAAAGTATAACGTCATAACTCAAGACTATGCTTGGGGTTGTGGTGGTGGTGGAGCATCTGATATACGTTTATCATTACCAACAACCACATCGAGTTCTTATACATTACCAGAAGAATATGATGAATTGGAATATATTATGTCTGATGGACAGACTGGACATTTCATCGATACTGGATACAAGCATTGCAATAAAACAAAAATCGAAATGGTTTATGAAGCATCCGGAGAGATTCCTCCAGGAGCGAGTACGCGAGGAGGAACAACAAAGAGCGAAGCGCTGTTTGGTGCCCGTGGATTTGCAACAACTGTGAATGTTTTCAATTCATTCGGAGCATATATTTATTTCAATGCTTCAAATTCATATTACAATGTCATCGGTAAATCAACATCAAGTTCAGGTTCAACGGTAAATCCAGTATTCAACGAGAAGATTCTTGTGAAAATGGATATCGATAATTGTTCATGGACAAACTTTGAAACCGGTGAATTGATTCGAAATAATTCATTTGGATATAAAGGTCAATTGACAAGATCAGAATCCAATATGTATATATTCGATATAAACTCAGGAAATTCAACATATGCAGATTCTCCTTCATATGTTAAGATGTATTCATTCAAAATATATGAGAATGGAAGAATGATTCATTGCTATATTCCTGCACAGAGTAAATCTGACCCATCATCCAAAGGAATATACGATGTAATCGGTGAAACTTTCATTCCATTTGAATATGGAACATATGGAGATGTATTGCCAGAGAAATCCACAATCATCGATGAGTATGAAGATATTCATACTTCTGAAGTTGAGTTCAAAGTTCCAGATGAATATACTGAACATGAATGGTTGCATATGAGTGATGACGCAACCCCAGTATGCATACCAATAAACTATATGATTTCTCCAGGAAGTAAAGTCAGCTTCGATATTGATATTGAATCAAGATCTTCTTCTGGATGGGAAAATGGATTAATGGGTGCTGAAACCAGTAGTAGAGGTAGATCGTTCTCATTGCATTTCGGTTCGGATAATGGTCATATGCAATATATGGTCAATGGAACGGCGAACGATGTTGGTGAATTTGCCACAGGTCATTTCATATATGAACTGGAAAATGGTGTTGGATATAAAAAGTATAATCCAGATGGAACACTTGTTACTTCTACCAGTGTAACATCAACAGCATATCCCGTGCATCCCATATCTATATGGGGTCTTACAACTGATGCATCTCGGAAAACATATTCGAGATGTAAAGGTAAAATGTATTCATTCACCGCATGGGATAGTGTAAATGGTACACAGGAAATAGTTCGTAAACTTGTTCCAGTATCATTGAAATCTGATCCTACAATATATGGCATGTATGATATCATGCAACGCATCTTCTATAGATACGATAATCTCGGAACTCAGTATTCTGAACCTCTGGGACCTGAAGTTGAAGAAGGAACGGTTGTTACAAAATCAATCACATATACTGATTCATTGATGTCTCGAATCATTGTTGCTGGCGGTGCCGGTGGCAAATCGAGAGGTGATGGAAGTGCAAATGGTGTAGGCTTCTATATAACCACTGGAAACGGTGGTGGAAAAGTTGGTGGACCTTCACATCAAACCAACCGTTGGTTTGGCAAAGCTGCTAATCAGTTTGAAGGTGGAGAATTCGGTACTGGAATCACACCGGAGATTCTGCAATATACTGGAGCAGTTCAGTCTTGGTCAGGTTCGGGTGCCGCTGGTGGCGGTGGTGGCTGGTTTGGAGGTTATGCAATAACCTATAACTCAGTCAATATGAGCGAACAAGGATTGAGTACTAACGGCGGTGGAGGAAGTGGTCATATCAATGAAGATGGCCATATACTCGATATCTACTCACAACTGAATCCAGAATTATTAAATTACAAACTGACGAATGGAATGCTTATCACTCGCGCTGCAACAGAGCCAAGCATTATCATATACAAAGAAACACAAAGAATTGAAGCACGTGATTCGATAACTTTCGAGTTTGAAGCACGACCCGAAAAGATATTGTTACCTCCGGGAGTATATGATATCGATTGTTATGGTGGTGACGGTAGCTTCCGTTATCTTCCAACTGAGGGTGGTCGTGGCGGATATGCTCATGGCCGTTTAACAAATCTCTCAACAAAACTGTTGTATGCTCGTGTTGCTGGTAACGGTTTCCATGGTTCAATATATCAATTAGAAAATTTTGATTATATTGGATGGAATGGTGCTAAACACTGGGAGAATGGTGATATCAGATATTCAGCCGGTGGAGGAGCATCTGATATCAGATTATATGAAGATACTCTGTATCATCGTATACTCGTTGCTGGTGGTGCCGGTGGTGCCGGCAAACAACAGTCCGCAGGTGGCGGTGGCGGTGGCACTACTGGTGGAGAAGGTGACTGGGGTTATGGCGAACGCCCAGGCCCTGGAACTCAAACATCATCTCCACAAAGTTCAACCACATCGATATGCGGATCATTCGGTCTCGGTGGTAAAGGAGAATACTACGGCGGTGGATATGGCGGAGCCGGAGGCGCCGGTTGGTACGGTGGTTCTGGTGTATATCCGGATGGCAGTGGCGATGATGATAGACCAGGTAGTGGTGGTTCTGGATATGTATTGAGTGAGTCTTCATATAAACCGACTGGATATATGATAACTGACTCAGAAGATTATCTAACAAATGGAACTATGACTACGGGAGGAAACATTCTTCCACGTGGTTTCAGCAGAATCATAATCAACTGTCGCCAGCGTTTCAATTCTGTAAAGATATTATGTTCAGATTCAGGCATGAGTGAGTTCTATAAATATAATTCAACTCTGAATGCTTGGGAAACATTTGAATCTGAAGGAACTGATACTCCAACGGATGCAGAATTCGAAGAGTATGGTGTTGATGATATCTATACAGATGAAGGATTACCGAATCAATATAAGATTCTATTTGAAGTTCCACCGAGTTTCGAACATGATCAAATCCCGAATCTTGTAGAAGTAACTGTTATGCCGAATAAGCAATACATATCATGCAACATTAAACGAGATATCGATGTAACCAAAATAATGAAATACAAGTATATCGATACATCCAGAAATCCCGTAGAAGAAGGCGGAGAACAGCCATGGGATAAGACAACAACATTCGATGCTGCGATAAACATTGATCATGTTGCACCGGATGTTGAGAATCCTTTAAACGCATACGATTATAACATCGACGTACGACATTTAATTGATCCGATAACCAGTGAGAGTTATATCAGAATAAATAGTTATGTCGATAGAATTGATACCGATACAAATCAAAGCTTTAAATTGTTTAAGATAGTTATCGGATAAGAAAGCGAGGTGAACAACATGGCTGATATACCGGTTGAAGAAACGAAACAATCATTGTTGCAGACTTCATTAAACACAAGAAAACCCGTAGTATATAAGAACTTTAATCTTTCATATTCTTCAATACAAGATACATTGATATGTGAATATGAGAGAATTGTTTATACTTTGACAATGATAAACGATTCAACATGTTATATCAATTATTATAATTTGATTGAAGAGAAAACTGGGTTTATTGGTTCCTTTAGTAAATCATCTATAGATAATCTTTATCCGATTTCTATACTTGCAGATTCAGATCATATCTATATATCAACCACGACATCTAATAGAATCTACATATATGATTTGAATTCATTGACAATCACAAAGAATGTCAACTTGAATAATGCAACAGTATCTGGTCGAGGAAAAATGTTGTGGTATGAGAATGGACGAATCTGCATGTTGTATACGGGTGGATTCACATTATTTGATACGACAACAGTATCATGGGAGAATCATGACGGTGGTGCAACGATAACAACTGCGGAAGATTTCTGTTTGGGTAAACGTTATCTGATGACAACGACATATCGTTATGATTTCGAAAATAATACATTCACAACATACGTATTACCAGATGGAACAGCCCCGACTGCTGTATGTTATTCATCAAATGATAAGATATATTACATCGGAAAGAGTGATGCATTATATCCGTTTAATGAAGAAACTGGTACATGGGGTGAACGTATCGATGTACCTTGGAAGAATCCTTTCGATATGCAATATGAGGATGATGTAATATATGCATTACAAACCAAATCGGATGGAACTGCAACGAACAATGTGTTCATTTGGGATTTGAAAAAGAATACATATCAAGGTATTCGTGTAGCATGGTCTATTCCTGTACGTGATGCAGATAACAAACAAATCGTTCGTCCAATCTTGGTTCGAAATGTTTGGTATATTCTTCGTAATACGTTGGCTGCTGTAACGTATAAAGGAGCAATCAAATATGCCATTGGCGCAAAGTATCATGATTTGGATATTCTGTTCAATGAGGATATCATTAGTGATATTGAGTTTGATGATAGATTCGTCAGCATCAAGCGGAATCATCTCGAAGTATCTGATGGAAACATCACTTATCCTGATGCGAAACGCGGTCTTGAAGTTGAAGTAATTGATGAAGAACACAAACTCGTTGCAGTATCAATATCAAAAGATGATTATGCAAAAATCAGGCATATACAGGTAATGCATATAGATGCAAATGAAAATGAAGAAACGTAAGAAAGGTGTGATAAAATGGATGTAAATCTTTACAATAAAGCCTTGGAATTCATGAAGAACAAGCATGCGTTAGAAGCGGCGGTCCCAACGGGACCGTCCAATCTATATGTCATCGAAAGAGTTGATTCAGAAGGTAATGTATTGGAAACTAAATTCGGTGAAAATGTGTTAACCGATTATGGTTTCCAACAGTACTTTGTTTCGAAAGCTGAATTTCCTAAGAATGTATATGTTGGAGATGGAATAGATTCCGTATTCGATAAAGGCTATCAGGTTCTGCAAAGTGCTATATCCGATGTTGCGTTGACAAATACAAACACAACAATTGACTATGCGTGTCCATTCTATTTCCAACCAAGTCAACAAGGATTGGACAATGGTTTGATAACTGTATTCTGTCAGTATATCCAAACGAAGATGGTATATGAGAATTCAGCATATGGAATACAGGAAGATTCTCGACTCATTACGGAGTTTGGAATTGGTTCTTCTGTATCCAACTTATGGACACATTCCCGTGTATACGATACTCAAGGTGCACCATCATCAGTTAGAAAGAATAATAATGAAGAATTGATATTCACAATCTTCTTGTGTGTAACTTATCCTGAATCATTAATTAAGAATGGTTGGAGAGATTCTCGTAGTGATACGGGCAGTTGGGGAACATATTCAGTTATCACAACTCCACAGAGATTCTTCCGTGAAAGGATGTATCCTGCAAACATATACACTTTCAAGATTGGTGGCAAAACTAGTCGTACTAAGACAGATACGAATACAAGTATCGAAGATTCTCGTATAACCATAAACACCGAGATGTCTGCGTTCTTAATGACTGATGACTATTTCGATGGTTTCGCATCAGTTGATGCTGGATTCGTTACAGTTGAACGTGAAGAGATGGTTACACCTGAAGCAATCGATAAAGTGTTCCATCCACTCAATCCGGGATCAACTTCGGACAACGATCTTTACGGTAATCGAGATCGTGCGTTTGATGAGTTGTTGTCATTGAGATTGGGAAGTTCTGGATTTAGATTCTCACAGATGAATGTTAACTCATGTGCATTATATGATTATAAAGCACATGACTGGGTTAACTATGTACATTCTAATTCAGGATATAGTTCGAACAAATGGTATGATGAGATGGGATTGTCTAAAGACTTTGCTGTTGCTATTCATTATATGGCAACGTACAATACCATTGCAACGATGTATGTTCATCAGAACATGAATCCACAAGACCCGATACTTGCGGTCACATCAGGTCAGACAGTTATCTATTTCGCGGAGAAGTATTGGGATACTTCCACATGGGTTAATATAACAACTCCGAACAATATTCCAGTTGCTTTGCGTAATTATAGATACATTCTGACTGGTGATAACAATGTCGATGTTAAGGTAAAGCGAGGACTTCCTTCATTCCCGATGCTTCCATATGGTGGAAAGACTATACGAACATATTCTGATTTCGTTAAACATCCTACTGCCAATACAGACTGTATCACTGTTTCGAACTATCAGTATGGTTGGTTCAAACTTGGAAACAATCTATATGTTCCAGATACAGGTAGAACATACACAGTACCAAATTCGAATCCATCTGTTCCGGGTATGACATATGACAAATGGTTCATTGATGTAACGAATGGAAACAATGTTAATTATATCAATGCATATGATATGACTGGAATGAATTCTATGCAAAGTCCTCCGGCAACAATGCCAACACCTTATCAGATCATTCCAAACTTCTCACAAACGGTATACAATGTTTTCCAGAATACATACAGAACTGAATCTGGCACTGGATTGATTTGTTTCTGTGATATTGCAATAAATGAATCAGTCATTATCGATTTGAATAGTTGGAATAGTTCAACGAATACATTCGATGTGAATTATCGTATCTCAAGTGGTATGTGTTGCTGTATTGCAAACACTAACTACATTGCTTACATTCCATACAATCAACAAGATTCAATATGCATATATGATATGACTGGGGGAACACCGACACTGTATCGAACAATGACATTGCCGTCGGGTGTAACACCAAGCATCATATGCGGATTGAATAATTCTGTATGGGTATCGAATAACACAACTGCTGGAACATTGGTCTATGATATAACCACAGGAACATATTCAACATGTAATATGGCTTTACCTTGGAATTCTGCCAGACAGAATCTGCGATTCACATTTGTTGATGATGTCATGGTTGGTTACTATATCAACATTCCAATCTCAACAAAAAATACTCTGAAAACTTATTGTCTCACTGATGCAAATCCGAGCACAATAATATCATTGAATTCAGTTGCATGCGATTGGTCTGCTGGTACGAATTATCCGGCGAACTATTATCTGACAAAGATACAGACTGCAACAAACAACAACACATTGGCATTGGTGATGTCAACAGTTACCAGCCTCACTAATATTGGTGGAGTATTATATTACTATCATCAGAATTATGTATTTGATTTGGGTAAATTCATAGATGATCCAAATCATGCCTTTACATATAACATTGATAACATATTCTATGACGCTTCAACAGATCTAAACACATATGGTGTATATGTTCCTTATGGTCCATATGTGTTTGTGGATAATCGTATACGTGTACCTATCGAATACTTTATGCCGTATAGAGTTATAGGTTCAACACATACGATTGGAACGACTCGTGAATATAAACAGATAAACGGAAAACGATTCGCTGTTACTGTTTCTAACACACCTGCGTTCAATGGTCTACCGCCTGGAACACGAGCAAGATTGTAAGGAGGGATTATATATGCCTAAGATATATTATGCTAAGGAAATATATAAGAAGCTCCCCGTCAGTCTTCAACATCCAACGGCTTTAGATACACCAATCGTACCGATTCGAGGTTTATATGTTGCGGGTTTACACCGCAACATATTTAACATCGATCATTGTGTACAGCTTACAGATCTTACCAATGAGCCAGCTCAATGGGTTAACTATACAAAGACAACCGCAGAAATGACCGATGATGGTTCATTTATCATACGAGGAGTCAGACGACGCGGAATCAAACCATCGTTTGTTAGATATACTCGAACATCAACAGAACTGTCGGATGATGGTGAATTTATCGTAAGAGGTGTCAGAAGGCGTGCACTCACACCAAACTTCACAGCATATGGAAGAGTGACATCGGAAATGTCGGACGATGGTAGTTTTATCCTCAGAGGAATCAGACGACGTGGTCTTACACTGGACACATTTCGAAAAGGAAGAGTCAACCATGATCACATCGGTGATTCACATTGTGTCAAGATATTGGATATTTCCAATTCACCAGCTGATATTACAGGTTATTCTGAATGAGAAAGGAATGATAATACATGGATGAGAATACTAGATTAATTATCCCTAAAGGATATGAATTAAAGAATATATACCATTTCGAAACATGGGATAAGGATGGTAACAAAACCGGTGAAGCTTATGGAGATAACATAATAACTTCAGAAGGTTTACGAACTTGGGATGATGGATACTATACTCCCGATGCAAGGATTTGGCTTGGAACAGGTACAGGAACTCCCAAAACCACTGACACAGCTATGTTTAGCTCATTTTATAGAATAACATCCACCAATAATGCATATGCTCAATATCCTCAAGAATATGATTCAGAAACAGGAATAATTACGCAGAAATTCAGGATATATAATGGCATCGTAGTGCCATATAATATAGATGGCGTTACTACAGATACAAACATAACTGAATTCGGACTCGATAGCGGATACATATTATGCTCACATGGTCTCATTAAAGATGAGCATGGTGGCCCATCATACATAGTCAAAAGATTGAACGAACAGATGACAATCACCGTATACTTGTCTGCATCTGTTCATGAACGTTTCTACCAAGATCTTTATGATAATGGCATTTTAGGTTTCATGATCCTAAGAAACCTAATCACCAATGTCAACAGGGGTTTTCTGCCTGCAGTCAACCCCAGATTCTATCTCAGTGGAGAATCAATAGTGCCCGTTAATACGCAAGGAAACTGGCCGTATGTGCACAGCTACGGCGGTAACG
>Ga0255347_1004618_pt1 | contig 16491 bp, 8 predicted proteins | sample wastewater_treat_2_FD_192479 | JGI IMG/M metagenome (GOLD analysis project Ga0255347, IMG submission 192479) | Wastewater microbial communities from Lulu Island WWTP, Vancouver, Canada - plant24 | ecosystem: Engineered > WWTP > Wastewater > Unclassified | place: Canada: Vancouver, British...
GCCACTCCTTGTTCCTCCTGTACACAAGCTCTTTCTCTTATTATACAGGATTTTTATTATTAGTGGCTCACTTTTTTATTATCATTTGTGCCATATCTGGCTCAGTTTTATTTTAGCATACATAAACAAAGTCTTCTAAGCCTGAGACTGAGGCCGCGGAGACTGCCCCCGCCGCCGCAGAAGGAAAAACTGAGGCAAAGGCTCCTGCGAACACTGAAAATGATAAAGCGACAGCTGCTGCTCCGGCGGCAGACAATGCACAGCCGAAGGCTCCTGCAAATGAAGCACCCAAGGAACCGCTTGTGCTGAATGAGAATGAGCGCTTATTCGGCGGCTATGTTGATACAAAAGGCGGCGATCTGAACATGAGGGAGGAGCCGTTCACATCAGCTGAGGTCATCGGTTCTATCCCTGACGGAACACAGATAAACGTATTCTCATGCGGTAAGGCCGGCTGGTATGCCACGAGCTTCAACGGCAAGACCGGCTATATAAGCGCTGACTTTGTCAATGAGATTCCCTCTGATAATACCGGCTATTTTCTCACTGATATAAGCGAGCTTGTCGGTCAGTGGAAGTATCAGGTAGCTCCTGAGGGCATGAATATCACAGCAGGAGTGACTGACAACGGCATTATCGATATAAAAGGAGACAGCACATATGTCTATACCGACCTTGAGGGCAAGACTCATTCCGGTACGGTCAGGGTGGATTACGACACATTCGGCGGCGATTACAGGATCCCGTTCTTTGCGTTCTATGAGGGCGATGAGTTCTTCATAGGCTGCTACTGCCAGAATGAACACTCCGATGTCTATGTGACGGGCAACGGCGGTGAATCGCAGATAGTACGCAACTGAACGTGATGCCGGATGATCCGTGATAAGGAGAAATGCTATGAAAAAGATCTTTTCCTGCCTTGTGATATCTGCGATGATGCTTTCGATGGTATCCTGCGGAGTTGAAGGCTCTGAGAAAACCGCTGTTCAGACTGCGACAGAAAATACTGCTGAGACAGAAAAGCCGACTGCACCCCCGAAATATGCTCCTGCCTCTGAACCTGCCCCTGTTGTTATAAACGGGGATACCTTCATCGGAGAATGGTCCGGCGGCAAGAACAGGATACTGATATCGAAAAACGGCGACGGGTATATCGCTGATATCGAGTGGCGCACAGGCGGCGGAGCATCCATGACAGACAGCAGGCTGACCTATAACTGCGTGTATGACGAGAGCAGCTCCGTCATGGTATGCAGCGGCGGAGTGCTCTATGAAACGGAGTATCTGGGTGACGGTGAGACCTCAGAGACCAGGGTGTATGAGGACGGAACAGCCACAATGAAGATCAATGTGAAAAACCGTGAATGGCAGGGCGGTGTATTGCACGAATACAGCATTTCGTGGCTTGACGATAAGGATGACACCTTCCGCGACTATGAATTTGACAAGATCCAGTAAACAGGATACAGGGACAGTTCACAGAGAATACTGTGAGCTGTCTTTTTTTCTTATTGACCAATTACAAAATTGTAATCGGATTACAGTTCTGTAATTCTGGACACACGGGGGAAAATATATGCTATCATATAATCACAGAAAGGCACACAGCCGAAACAAACCACTCTACTAAATTTAACGGAGGTAACAGTTATGAAAAAAATGATCTCTTGTATCGCTGCCCTCGCAATTATAGCAGCAGCTCCCGCAGCAACAGTATTTGCAGCCGAATCCGAACCGTCCACAGGAGCAGAGGCATCTGTAACATCTGAAACAGCATATGATGTAACAGACATACGCAATATCACAGGTCGCTGGAAGTATCAGGTAGCGGAAGAGGGAAAGAACGTAACAGCAGGTGTGACTGACAACGGCTTCATTGACGTGAAGGAGGACGGAACATTCATCTACACAGACCTTGAGGGCAAGACCATTGCCGGAACGGTAAAGGTGGATTATGACACATTCGGCGGCGAGTTCAAGGTACCGTTCTTTGCATTTTACGGCGACAGCGATTTTTACATCGGCTGCTACTGCGATCAGAATGACAAAGATGTATACATCACAGGCAACGGCGGTGAATCTCAGCTCGTCCGTGTTACACAGGATAAGAACGATACAGATAAGCCTGAGGCAGAGGAGCCTTCCGCAGCAGCAGGAACAGCTGTGACCACCGGCTATGATCTGACGGATTTACGCAATATCACAGGCCACTGGAAGTATCAGGTGGCAGAAGAGGGAAAGAACGTAACGGCAGGCGTGACTGACAGCGGCTTCATTGACGTGAACGAGGACGGAACATACACTTATACAGAACCCGACGGCAAGACTCATACCGGAACAGTGAAGATCGACTATGACACATTCGGAGGAGAATTCAACGTACCTTTCTTCGCATTCTATGAGGGAGAGGAATTCTTTATCGGCTGCTACTGCCAGCAGGAAAATACTGATATATTCTACACAGGCAACGGCGGTATGTCCCAGCTTGTACGTGTCGCACAGGAAGATGAAAAGGCCGCTGAGGAGATCACAGATGAAAAGTCAGCAGAGAAAAAGGAGATCGCTGTTTCAAGAATGGAGGATTTCAATACGATCATGGAGATCATGAATGCAAGTCCTCTGCAGACAGTGAATGATGCTGTTGTCAACGATCATGTAAAGGTAAAAGACAGCCGCTTCACTTCGATCGTGGCTTTCAGGAGCTTTGTTTCCGAAACTCTCACAGGCGATCTCAGAGACCAGATCATCAGTGTATGCGATGACTGCTTCACTGAGCATGATGGTTCGCTCTATGTAAAGAATGTGGGCCGCTCTTTCTTCACATTTGAAACGATGTACGGTGTTGCAGTACTCGATCCCGCTATGGACAGCTTCTCAGCTCTGACAATGGGCGGAAATGATCTCTTCGGCAACGGCTGGGCAGAGTTCAGGATCGAGGACGGCAGATGAAAGATAAACAGCTATAAGAACGGCACATGGCGTGAGCTTATGGCAGTCGAGAATTACGATTTTTCTGCTTTAGCAGGTATATGGTATGAGGATACAGAAGGCAGCTGCAACGTTCTCAATATCAGGACTGACGCTGTATTTTCCTACACCTACGACGGCGGCACAGATTTCGGTACGATCCAGGCTGTATACTGGCTGGATGAAAACGACGAAAAGGTAATAGGCATTGAGCTTGTCAAGGACGGCTCATCACACTTCTTTGCAGGATTCAGGGCACCTGATGAGACATCCTGCAACGACATCTATCTCGATCAGGAGGGTAGCTCAACTCACTATGTACGCCGCGAAGTACCCGGCAAGTATACCGTTGAACAGCTCTCTGACATGGCCGCAAAGGACTATGAAGAAAAGACAGGTATAAAGCCGGCCAATACACATCCCATCGTCAACGACAACAATTCTGTGACTGTGGCATTATACGATGAAAACACAGAGCCTGTTGATGCCTACAACATTGATCCCGACACAGGCAAGGGCACTCTCCACTCAGACAACGGCGAGGTCGATCTCCCCCAGACAGGAAATAATTCCCTCGGCACAGTCGGAGCAGCGGTTTCAGCAATGCTGCTTGCTGTCGCAGGTGCGTTCGCTGTACTGAAGTCAGGAATGCTCCGCAGAAAAGAAAATGAATAATACAGCAGATAACGGACGAAGAAATGACAAGATGCAGCAAGTCCTGTTTATAACAGGGCTTGCCGCAATCATCATCGGTACAGGCATTCTCGGCTTTTTCGGTGCAAGGAAGATACACCGCGAGTATCTGAAACAGCAGCTCATGCGCGAGAATCCTGTGGTAGAGATAACGGATCTGGATATCAAAGCACCGGTTTTAGAGGGCACGGACAGTAAGACCATATCCCGGGCAGTCGGACATTTCAACGGAACAGGCGGTTTCGGCAGCGGGAATTACTGTATAGCCGGTCACAGTAGCACTATCTACAAGGAGTATTTCAATGATCTCAAAAACATCATGGCAGGAATGGAGATAAGACTGCAGGACAGTGAGAAACGCTCCTACACCTATACCGTAAAGGACAGCTTTATCGTAGATCCCGATGAGACATGGGTGCTTGACGACTTCGGTGATGACAGGATAACTCTTATCACCTGCACAGATGACGGGAAGCAGCGGCAGGTGGTAGTCGGACTGTTGAAAGGTAAGATGGATAAGCGACAGATATGACACGCAACAACATATAAGTAACAGGCTCACCGCAGTGAGCCTCTATGCTGATTATTCGTCCTCGTCTGAACACTCCGACAATCCATGTGTGAGCTGAATGTATACGCACTCTGCTCGCTCATACTCCTCGCCCTCGGCGGTCATCATGAGTTCAAGGAAATACGCCTTTGCCTATTCGTAGTCCGTCCAGACCTCACGTTTGCCGTTGCAGACGGTCGTGACCTTGCGTGTTCTCGGCATCGCCAGTTCAGGAATTTTCAACATAACAGCACCTCCGAAAATGTATTGTAGCTATATTAATGGCAATAGAATTACTAATTCATGGCTTCAGATTATTCGCTTCCAAATTCACACAACCATATCAAATAAGAAAGGTATTTACAATCATTAAAAAACATTTTGTCAAAGGCATTCTTGCAGCCGCACTTGCACTGAGCACCGTTTTCAGCATCAATCAGAACACACGGTTCACCGCTCCCCTTCTGGCAGCAGCTGCCTGCAATCATAACTACAGACATTATCAGAGTTCAACACCATGTGTTAAAGTTCCCGGTACTGAAGTGCCCTGCGGAAATGAGCTGACTTATTACGATGAAGTATGTACCAGCTATAATTGTTGTGTCAACTGCGGCGGTGACAAAAGCAATCCAAAGCCTCATCGTCGTCGTGTCTGTGAATGGGATACAATGTCTCCTAACGGAACTATAATTGCTCATCACAAAGCAGTTGTTAAAAATTACTATTAATCAAATTACAAGGACCTGGATCAGCGGTATCTCTTTCTGTTAGCTTTGCACACTGAATATCCGTCAACATAATGAGTGAATTAATACTTCTAAAATGAATTTGCTTATATTTATGGAAAGGTACGCTGCATTAGAGTTTTTGTCTCTTATCTATTATTTAGCGTGGCCAAAAGACACCAAAAATCAGTTAAAATGAATTTAAGTGAATTACTCAAAAATGACATAATACAGGCGATTACTTGAAAAAACATAAATCACAAAAAGTGCTTTAGGTCTCTTCATTAAATCTGTAACGCGACTTATTGTCTTCGACTACTATCAATCAAAAATACCAATTACAATTTTGTAATTATTTCATAATTACCTTTGACAATGTGATATAATAACACCATCAACAGAAGACATATAAATCAAACACATTGTTCTGAATAACTTTTTAATTAATTATTGTTTTGATATTCAACGAATACAAAAAGTATATATCTCTATATGCTATTTACTATAACTCCTAAAAAAGGCTATAAATCCAATTTTATATCCAGAAAAGACTAATGATATATGCTTTGGCATATATCATATTCATACTAAAATGACTGATAGCAATTCTGCTCATTTAACAAACCTAATCGATTTATGTTGTGCGTAGTAAACAATTATATATACAATAAGTTAATTGGTGTTGCAAATTGTGTAAACTCATGCTATAATGTTTTTACATTTTAAAGTTCGGTTTTACTTTATACTCTTTCTTCTATTATTAAATTCGGATTTTCTATCTAATATAATCACAGAATCAATTATTTCATCGAATGGAGCGCTTAATCATGGCTAAAAACTATTTATGCACCAATTGCGGGAAAAATTTTAATAACGATATTGCTGGTCTCAATTACAAATATTTTGGAAGGAATTACAAACAAATACAATGCCTGGAATGTTTAGCTGATTATCTTAATGCTGAGCCGGCTGCTCTTTTAAATCAGGTAGATTATTACAAGAATATGGGCTGTACCCTATTTATAGATTCTGATGATATTGAAGATAACTTCTACAAAATTGCGGAAGAATGTGGGTATTCACAGGATAACATTGCCCGTATGAAAAATGGTGAAACTGTTATCGAATTTCGTTTTATTCCTACTCTTGAAGAACTGTCGAGGATTGTGTCAAGGGCAGATGATAAAATCAGAAGAGCGCGTGCGGAAGTTTTTTTCGATGCTGAAAACATCAGATCAAGAAGGCGGATAGGTCAGGGCATTCATGACCGGGCGGAAAAAATTCTATTCGCATATGGTGAACCGCTGTCAGAATCAGATATTGCAGGTTTGAAAAAGCATCAGCCTCATCCGGTAAAATTCTATTCAGCGCTTAATGTAACCGTAAAAAAGAATCAATGTCTTGATTTCACTGCTGTAGGTGATGATTTTGACCTTAGTCTCGGTGATGATCTTATTTGCTGTGTCAATATCGGGACCCTCACTCTTGAAGAAGGTGCAAGTATCTGCGTGAGAGGAAATCTTTTCTCATTGACCTGTCAGAAGATAATTAAAAATGGAAATGGCACTTCTGATATCAATATTCTCCCTACATCTTTTTCATACTCTTCCGGATATACTGTTTTTAAGGAAGAATTTAACGGTGAAGATGGAAAAGATGGACATGACGGAAATAATGGACAGAATAATTATACTCCGCCTCTTTCCTATAGCATATTTGGCGAGCTCCATTTTGGAGATGAGAGAGGCGAAAAAAACGGATCTGACGGCACAAACGGTCAGGATGGTACTAACGGTAAAAGAGGGCTTTGTGGTGGAGCCGCTAAAATCTGTGAAATAAATATAAATGATTTAGAAATCAGAGGGCATAAACCGCTTTATATCAAAGGGAAAGCAGGCGACGGAGGAAACGGCGGAAACGGTGGTAATGGCGGCTGCGGCGGAAACGGCGGTATAGGCGGTAAATCATATAATGTTTTTACTGATGATGGAAATATAATGAAATTTCCTCAAGGTAAAAACGGTAATGGCGGAAACGGTGGAAACGGTGGAAACGGCGGCAATGGCGGCAATGGCGGTATATGTTCTAATATATTTGTCGAAATACCTGCTGAGCTCTCGGAAAATATCGTTTGCATTTCCGAAGTAGGAAAAGGAGGTGAAGGTGGTATTGGCGGACTTGGCGGTTCAGCAGGTTCAGGAGATCACGACGGTGTCATCGGTCATGACGGTAAAAAAGGGATAAATGGTCATTCGCGTTCCGGCCCACCAATTTATGTCAATTCAGTTCTGATTACACAAGCTTTATCTTAATACTCTTAGCAAATTTTAATCAACAATTCAAATTAAAAAACTAATTTACGAATGGAGAAATACCTATGATTACTTTTGAAAAACTCTTCACTTTAATTAATTCAGAAAAAGAAGACGGTCTTATGAGAGCAGGAAAACCTGTAAATTCAGCAGTGCTCAATGTTGACAGCATCGATGGTCTGAATGAATTATTTGACATAGGCCCTGATGTTCGTGAAGCAATCGGTACAGCAAAGGGCTCGCTTGATCCAGGCGCAGTTATTACACGCAATTTGCTGACAGGAAAATTGACGGAGCTTCCCAACAATGCAAGTATTAATGTTTCTGCTTATGCAATTGACAATCTTTCTATTCCGGATAATAAACAATTAAAACTCAAAAAAGACCAGAATCATGTTATCAGTGTAAATACCCTTACTCTTGGACGTAATTCGTCTATTATTTCCGAGCATTCAATACTTAACCTCTCTGTTGGTACAATTTTACGTGGTTCAGTTTCTGAAGATACTCCTCTTCCTCCAGGGATTAATGGTGAATTTGTAAACGGAGAATACACCTGTGATTTCGGTATCTATGGTTCAAAAGGTAACACGGGTACTACGGGTGCTCAAGGTGCAAGTGGTTCTCAGGGCAATACAGGATCTAATGCTCAGTGTGGTCCTGGAGGTGGTACACCTATCGGAGGTTATGACGCTGTTAATGGTGGTAATGGTGGTAACGGTTCAGATGGAAGCGACGGTAATAACGGTGAAAATGGCAAACCTTCACTTACTACCATAATTACACTTGCTGATATAGACAAAAGTGTAGGTTCTCTTTCTGTTCGTACTATCTCAGGCGCAGGCGGCGATGGCGGTAACGGCGGCGATGGTGGCAATGGCGGCGCTGGTGGCAAAGGCGGCAACGGCCAGCAGTGCGGATGTACAGGTATGGATGCTGCCAACGGCGGTGACGGTGGAAACGGCGGCAACGGCGGCAATGGCGGTGACGGTGGAAACGGTGTAAACGGTGAACTTATTACCATAAAGATAAAGGCTAATGAATATTTTAGTAAAAGTAATGTTATTGTAAGTTCGGAACAAGCTCCTGCTGGTAATGGCGGTAAACCAGGCAACGGCGGCAAGGGCGGTTCTGCTGGTAGGCATGGTGATGCAGGTCATAAGTACAGTGACGCAGGGCGTGACGGAAAAGAAGGTGCAAACGGTGCGCCTGGTGAAGAAGGTGAAAGCGGAAGAGAAGTTGGTCTTCCTGCTGAAGTAAGAGTACTTACTTTCTGAAATACTAAATAATACTAAATATAACAAAAGATTAATACCGTGCATATTGTACGGTATTAATCTTATATGCAAAATTATTATATATAGGAGTTGATAATATGAATAAAGCACCTGATATTTCATCTTTCCATTATGATATTTCCACTAATGGCGAAATTGAAAGCAGCATAAATATGTATAGAGGCGCTGTATGCTTCGATTATACAATTTTAGAGCTTGCTAAACATGCAAATGTTGGTATATCACTCATAGCGTCCTATAACAGTGATATTGATAAAAATATAAATCTTCCAAACTCTTCGTCTCCGACTGGAATCATAGGAGCAGGTTGGAGTCTTACCTATAATAAGATTGAATGCAATAAATCGGATATAGTGAAAGCTCCTCAAGATCGAAACTATCGCCTTACAACAGGAGATTGTAGCGGAGGTGGCACGCCCCTTCATATTATAGGTCATGACGGCGATTCGTTAATATTCGAGAACGAAGCATATGATCATTCCTTAATTGTTTTTGAACCACAGAAGGAAGTCTGGACCATTACAGATGCTGATGGTATCAAGTATATCTACGGTGGAAAGGAAAGTGAAAACAATTATCTTGAATATGCTGTACTTTCTGATGGAGTATTCACAAGTTTTCCTTGCAATAATGTTTCGATGCTTTCACGCGGAATAAAATCATGGGTGCTCAAAGAGATAGTTTCACCTTTCGGCAATTCCGTAATATACGAGTATGATTATGATGAAAAACCAGTTTGCGAAAACAGCCCCAATTATACCAAAGCAGTATATATAAGAAGAATTACCGACTCTTTTGGAAACAGAGCAGAGCTTATATATGAGGATAAAGAATGGTCTGCATCACCTGATGAATCCTCAGAATATGTTGATCCTTATAATGAGGCACCTGATAGTCCGTTCAACTTCCACCAGAGTGAATACGAGACAAAATATCTTTCAACGATAGAAGTATCTAACGAATCAGGCTTGCTTTATAAAATCATGTTAGGATATTCTATCGAGAACTTCTCAGGGTATACTTTTAATTATGGAAATTTTGCAAAGCGTATGCTACGTTCTATTCAGATGGTACATCCTAACAGAAGTCTTCCGGCTATGAAATTCGATTACTGCTCTTCAACTGAAACAAATTGTGGAGCTTTGAAAGCAATTGAATATCCTGAGGGAGGAATAGTAAGATATGGTTATTCTCAGGCATTAAATTCTCAGATAAGTGACCTTACGGAAACAATCTCCTGTGACTCTAAAAAGATTAAGAGTTTCTTCGGTAATGACTACACTGTATTCATTGATATCCAGAATAATAAAGCTTCTTCATTTATCTACAGGTGGATTGGTCGCTGGCAGAAGTATACGCCTGAATTCAATCTGACTAATATCGCTCCCGACACTATAAATGTATATTCACAGAATAATTATGCCATTATAAGCGGAAAGTCATCTGATGGTCAAAGATGCAGCTATTCGGTAATGACAAAATACCGTAAAATAAAAGGTGGCTGGTTCTCAAGTGAGTTTACTCAGATTGAATCTTCCGATATCAATATCGTAACAGGTTCTAACTGGTTCATCATACACAGTACAGATACAGATGATATTGATTTCTTCTACTATGATGAGCTTGAGGAAAACTGGATAAAGAGTGAATTTCCTGATGATTTCAAGATGGACGATACATTCTCTATATTTACTGCATACGATAACAGACTTGTATGCTTTACTTATGATGACAACGGTATAGGAAAAAACAATAAAATAAGAGTTTATGAGATAAACTGCGACAAACACTGGAACACGATAATATCCAAAGATGCAGATGATCTTTTAGTAAAGGGCGGCCGTGATGGTAATATTTACATCACAACGAACGGTCACTTTATCGCAGGCGTTTTTGTCTCAGACAAAACTCCTCACAGCGTTAACTATACCTGTGTAATATGGCGGATAGATGAAAACAACACGCTTACTGAAGAGGTCAGGGACTACTATAGTCTTCAAACTGAGAAAGTTGAATTCACTATTCCTAAGATTGCAGGCAATACTGTTATTTCAGCAGGCTATCTGTACCGTTTCAGCGGAACAGAATGGATAAAGTGTACAAGTATAGGCATGAATCGACCTGGTGAATATCAATTTGCTGTTTCAGAGGATATTGCTGCTGTTTCATATATTAGCAAGGAAGGAATGCTTAAGATTGACGCTGCCGTTTTTAACAGGGAGGATAATGTCTGGAACATTACTGCAATTACTAAAAAGGAGCTTAAAGACTCCATGCTTGCAGGAGTTTCAATAAGTGGCAGTCTCGCAGTACTGGGGGATAAGGTATATGATATAAGTGATATGACATTCAATAATGTTATAGATACTCTAAGTCCGAATTTTGGTACACTAAACATCTATAACAATAATAACTTTATTGCTTCATCAACATATACACACAGAGAGGAAGATGATAAACTCATAGCTGACGGTTCATATATACGTACATATTCAAACGGTCACCTCGTTTCAAAGTATACCTATAAAAAAATATTCAGTACGAATTGCAGCGGTTCATATTGCTGTTTTACACTTGAAAACAGCAATATGAATATCGATTTAATATATGCAGGCAACGGTGAGTTCAAAGAGGATGTTCCTTTTTATCAAGCTGTTTCGGCTGAAATATATGATGGTATTGATACCGTCAAAAAATCCTATTTATATGACAACTCCAAAGCATCAAGTGACGATAGCAGCCAGTATGCTCATTACTCAGAAGTTGCGGTTATTAAAAATGATGGCAGTAAGAATGTGTATAAATACCATGATTCTGTGAGTAATTCTTTCAAGGAAGACAATCTTACAAATCTGTCTGTCAATGACGGAACATTGGAGTCTGTCCTTACTTATCTGAACGGGAAACTAAAAAATACATTTTCGTCTCAATACGTCCTGACAAATACTGTTAACGGCAAGAAAATCTACGGCAACACCCTTTCCGAAGGAAAATTAGTAGAGATTAGCAATATTGATGACAATAATAATGGTGTTGAAAAAATCTCGGAATTCAAAGTTGACACTTTATCCGGAAGACGAATTGAAGCAATTACATATAACTATGATGCAGATGGTAAAATGGAGAAAAGCATTATTCGCTCTGTACCTGCATATATGGATTCACGCTACTCTGACAAAATGAAGGCACAACATCGTCTCACCGATATATGTGAGGAACGTTCTTTCACAGACGAGGCTCTGATTTCGCTAAAGGAGGTATCCTATGCATCTTTTGACGATCTTTTTGCGGAGGACAATGTTGTCAAGAACTCTCACACCAGTCAACAGAAAGATAACCTGTATACAATTAAAAAACGTGAAAAATACGGAAATGTTTCTTCAAAATGCGGCACATTCAACGAATATTTCATTTTCGACAAAAACGGACTTAACCGCATTGCAGCGTTTACTAATTCAGATTATGGTGAATGTTTTGCATATACTTTTGAAGATTATGAGGAGTTTAATAACAACTACTTCAATAACGCATCAGTTACAACGGAAGTATGTTATGCAGGAACAAAGTGTGTAAAGATTAATGCGGGCGGATCATATCAGATAAAGCATACATTTACAGCCGGAAGAACTGAATACGGCCTTTCATTCTATGCTGAGTGCGCAGCTGAAGGAAACGTTACTGTAAAATATGGTTCAAACAACATAAAAGCCGCTATTGAAAAAGGAAAATTCAGATATGAGATTATTGATCTTTCCAAACTGAATATCCGTAAAGGGGAACAGGCTGTTATCGAGATAACATTTAGCAGCAATAATGATCTTTATATCGACGCTGTCTCATTTTTCCCGCTTTATAACCCACCACAAATAAGTGTGTACTACAATAGCGGAGCGCTTCTTGCCGCTTCACTCAGCGGATACGGCGATATAAGCGAACCTGTATACGATGAGCTTAGTCGTTCTATTTGTGTGGTCGAAAATAAAAAAGTAATCAACTGCTCTATTCCTTCATTCTCGTCTGAAAGCAAACTGCCGCTCAACTCAAATCTGAGTGTACAAAATGCAGAAGACGGTGTGTATTACAAGATTGTAAATGCAAATGACGGATTTGATGTGGATCTTGACATCAAAAAGAACCTTTTTGTTAACTTCAGGACAGACTGCAATTTTGAGATCAGCTCAGGAGGCAGTATAATAGTTCAATATAAAACGGGCGAGCTTTCTTTAAGTGACGGAATAAAAAAATACTCGGACAAGATCAATGAAAACTCTGTTTTCAATAAATTTATAACTCTTATACTGTCTGATACAATAATACTTGCTGTTGACGGAGTTATTATTTTCTCGGTGCCTAAGAATGGTGAATTTACAGCTCCGCTAAAAGTCAGAAGCAGTGGTACTGTACGCGATCTGGCAGCAGGTCTTTCACCTGTGGTTAAAATGACATACACCGATAAATGTGGTAAGATACGTCAGGAGCACAAACTGTGTGGAAAGAGAGCTGTGGTTACCGCTTCAGGATATGATTCTTTCGGAAGGAAATGTATTGATACTATCCCCACTTATATTAGCGATAATATACTGAAGTATATCGATGGGTATATCAAAAATATCAACAATGAGACCGGCGCGATAGACGGAATTGTAAATGACCTTAACCCTCAATGCGAAGGATATCCTTTTACGTCCGCAACCTATGAAGAACGTTATAACGGAAGAGTTCTCGAAAAGGGTATGCCTTGTAAAGACTTCGCTATAGTAAATAATACTCCCTCTGACAAAAGACATACCACAAGGTATTCGTATTCATGTGCTATTCCTGATAGTAAGCTGCTCGAACAGTTACGCTTATCACAGGCTGACAAAAATGTAAAGCATTACACAGCTGTCAGAATTCTTGATCCTGATAACAACGAGGTCACCTCTATTTATGATCTCCGTAAGCAAAAGATTGCCGATATTATAAAATTCAATGATAAAGAAATATGTACCACCTATGTCAACAAAGCTGTAGGCAACTTTATTGAAAAGAAGATCATAATGCCGGAGGGAAATAATAAATATACAAGATATGATCTCCGCGGAAATCTTATCTACATCAGCGATGTAAACGCAGGTGAAAAGAAGTATTTCTACGACATCAATAATAATCTAAGGTTTGAGAAGAACAGTTCTCTTGAAACGCAGGGGCTTTGTAAATACAGAATGTTTGATAACGTATTTCGGCTGATAGAGGAAGGTATTTTCAAGACCGCGCTGTCAGATGAGGAACTCCAGGAAAAAACTTCGGATGCATTGTTCCCTCAGTCAGACAGAATCATAAGCAGAAAATATTATTACGATGGCGATCATAGTAAAAAGGATATGGGTATGCTAACAAGAATTGAAGCATACAGCGAAACACCTGACAACAGCATTATTAATACTGTACTGATCAAAACCGACAAGGACAATAATACAATTTCTAAAACTTTCATCATTGGAGAAAACACTATCACCAATGTGAATAAATATGATAATTTCGGCAATGTTATCTGTAAGATTGGAAGCGACGGTAAGTCACTCGATTATGAATACGATCAGATAATGCGTAATATATCAGTTTCTTCAAATAATCTTAAGATTACAGAAACAGACTATACTGCTAATGGTTTGCCGGAAAAAGTCACTACCTGCGGTAATACCATCAACTATACCTATAATGGCAGAAATAAGGTTACCAATATTGATAGTCCGTTCTATAGCGAAAAGATAACATATCTTGACGGAGATAAGTATTACAACGGAAAGATCAGAAAGCTGATATCTGAGATAAAGGCTTCATCAGAAAATGATGTCCCTAACAAGATAAGCTATGACCTCGAATATGACGAATGTGGGCAGCTTGTTTCCGCAGTTTGCAGCGAATCAGAAGAGTTATCAATGAATAATATCTGCTATGACAAAAATGGCAATCTCAAGTCATACAACAATACAGAATTTGAGACCGAAGTAGGTACAGACAAGATAGTTAAGACAGATAAAAGTACATATGAGTATAACGCTGATGGTGCTGTGAGCAAAATTTCCGGCTCAAATAATATAAGCATAGACTATTATCAGTACAGCGGTCTGCCTAAAAAGATAAGCACTGACGATAGCATTACAGATTTGATATATGATGAACACGGTAAACGTCTTAAAAAGACCGTACGTCAAATAGACGGATCTGAAAAATCAAGAATATATCTATATGATGGTGATAGGTTGTCAGAGGAAATATCCAACGGCAAAAACAAAAAGTATATCCATGGTATATCAGGCATCAATGCAGTACTGGAGGACGATAGACTCATTTCAGTCATTACTGACCGTCTGGGTTATACAAGAGTTGTTGCAGAGAGTCAGGAGATCATACAGGCTTACCATTATAAGCCTTTCGGAGAAGTTCTTGAAGTCATAAAGAAGTCGGAACTGGTAAAAACTCTATTTGGAAATTATGAACTGGATGACGAAACAGGTTTGTATTATGCAAAAGCCAGACTATATGATCCAAAATTATTCCGCTTCCTCTCCCCCGATCCTAAAGGTGAATTTACTTCACCGTATACTTTCTGCGGTAACGATCCTTTCACTGCAATAGACGAAAACGGCGAGGCGTCATGGATAGGTGCTCTTATTGGTGCAGTTGTAGGAATCGTAATAACTATAACACTCACAGTTGCCACATTAGGAGCAGGTACGGCTGCTGCAACAGCTTTAGGTTTAACAGTTGGAACTACAGCTTATACAGCGACTGAATTCCTTGTTGGTATAGGAGTAACAACTGCTATCGCTTTAGTAAGTGGATTCGCTTCAGAAGGTGTGAAAGACCTTATAAATGGTGAATCATTCGCAGCAAGCGCTGCATATGAAATACTGATTAGTTCTGTATTGACAGGTCTTATCTTCGGCGGAGTAGGATCAGCATTGGAGGGTATCAGAAATGTTAAGATATTAAGTGTTGAGAGTATGAGAGCGGCTCTTGGTTCTCACATTGGTGAAGGTGCTTGTCTTGCATTATGCAATGCAGCTGCAAGAGCAGCTATAAGCCCCGTAAACGACGTCCTGAACGGTGAGAGCGTAAGCGGTATCAACGCCGCGATTAGTGCAGCATTCGGAGCTTTATCCGGAGCTTTAACCGTTTTTGCCGGACGTGTAACAAACCCAAATCTAATTGAAGATGTTTCCTATGGTCAGAAAGCAGCAGAAACATGTATATGGTCAATATTTGATCCATCAACCTATTATTACGCTTTGACTTCCTGCGATTCTTCAAATGCAGCTGATATTTATGACAGCTATTCGGTTGGTTCAAGGCAGTATGTATGCTCAGAAAAACAAAATAGTTCTATTGATGTTAATAATCAGAATATTATGCTCGCGTATTCATGCTTCAATGATAAAGCTTGCAATAATATCAATTCTCCTCGATTCTTCTCATCCAGAGGATTTGGTCAGAAAATGATCTGATATAATTAACGCATAAAACATTTGAAAAGCTCCTTAGACAAATACACTGTCAAAAGGAGCTTTTTGGAATTGTCAAGAAATGTGCAGTCAGAGAATACCAAAAATCTTGGATAGGCAGATATCAGGCAGCGTGATGAGACAGCCCTGTTGAAGTTCTTAGTGCCACAGGTGGGAGACCACCTGCATTGAAGCTGTTAATGCCTATCAGAGCACGAAATGTCAACGTTGTGCAGGTCAAACAGGTGGCTTATGCATATCTAATATAAAAACAAGATCATATCACTTTTTTCAAACAAATATTTTTTCTGAAACAGCAAAGCCCTCACAGCTGAATGATATAATCCCCTTAAAGTAGACACACGAAAAAACAAAAGCGTGTGAAAGCTGTAAGGGGGTTATTTTATGTCAAGAGGAAGTAAGCTAACAGATGAAGAACGCATAGCGGCAGTGCAAGAA
>Ga0255347_1004629_pt1 | contig 16447 bp, 11 predicted proteins | sample wastewater_treat_2_FD_192479 | JGI IMG/M metagenome (GOLD analysis project Ga0255347, IMG submission 192479) | Wastewater microbial communities from Lulu Island WWTP, Vancouver, Canada - plant24 | ecosystem: Engineered > WWTP > Wastewater > Unclassified | place: Canada: Vancouver, British...
GGTCCACCGAGAAGACGGTGAACGAGAGCTCGGAGAGGCCGCAGTCGATGAGGAACCGGGCGATGCCGGGGTCATCAAACCCCTTGCCGCTGGTGTACCCGATGTGGATGGGGGCCTCGGTGCTCGAGAGAAGGTCGAGGAGGTCGTGGAACCGCGGATAGCAGCTCGGGTCCCCGCCGCCGCTGATGGTGACCCGGGTCACCTCGTCGGGGATCTCCTGCAGCCTGGCCAGGATATCGTCGCCCACCGCCCGGAGGCCCTTGAAGCCCTTGTAGTACTCCCGCACGCTCCGGGTGCAGTAATCGCAGCCGACCGTGAAGGGAGGGCAGTACCGGCAGCCGAAGGGCTCGGTCTCCTTCACGTGCCGGAAGTAGCAGTACTCACAGTACCCCCGGCAGTCCAGCCCCGGCCTGCCCCCGATGTCCACGGAGAGCTGCGCCATTACCCTAGAGGTCTTCCCCTGAACGGTTAATGCCTTTCGAAAGGGGCATCAGGCCTCCGCCACGGCGGTATCGTTCCCCTCCCACCCGATGCGGACCTCGCTCCAGGTGATTGTCCCCCTCCCCTCGCCTCCGCCATGCGGGAGCCGTGCCGTTTCTATGATGAGGCGGACCGTGACAGGCGGTTTCTTCTTTCCCATGTCTTCAGGGGCATAGGTCCAGTAGATGGAACGCTCCGCGGTCTGGACGCTCTGGTTGAACTGGGTGACCTTCCCGTCCGTTGCATTCCACGAGACAAAATAGCCGTAATTCGTTGACCAGTTGTAGATGACCGGGACCTGGGGGGTATAGTCCGGAGTCAACTGGATCCCCACGGTGGATGACATGAGGGGGATATACCTCGTGGGTGATGCTTTTATTGCAAAGGTGACTTTTTCCGGCGAAATGGTCGGGATTGCCGTTGTGGAAGTGGCGGTGGGGGGTGTAGTTACGGGGACTGTGGTTTGCTTGGCTGTAGCTCCTTGCGGAGCGGTGCAGCCGGCGACAAGGACCGCACCGAGGAGCAGGCAGCAGGCGAGGAGGAAGGAGGGCGTCATGTGTTCGAATGAAATCCAATGAACCATTATTTTAACGTTTTATGGATAAAGAGTTTCGAATATTTTTGGAAAATAATCAAAAAAAAAAAAAAAATAATTGTATTCGATTGATGCGTTTGTTCCATTCGATTAGCAGTTAATATTAAATGTTATATCACAGAAGTTCTTGCGATGAACAAATAATATATATATTTGATCAATACGAATTTTTAAACATTAACTGAATTCTTTAACGATCAATTTTTATATATCAAATAATTCATTAATCTTTTCTTTATAGAGGGGACAGAGATGGAAAAAATTCCTTTCAATCGAACAGCTACCGCTGTTTTTCTTTTGTTATTTTTCGTTAGTTGTGTGCAGGCAGTTATTCATATTCCCGGTGATTTCGACACTGTTCAGGCAGGTATAGAAAATGCAACTCCTGGCGATGTTCTCATCGTTGATGGTGGAACCTACCATGAAAACCTCATCATAAGTATCCCAATTATTCTTGAAGGATATGATACAGGAAATGGATTGCCTCTAATTGATGCTCAGGGAGGGTTTGAGGGAATTAGTTTGCAATCAAATAACATTATTATAAAAAATTTCGTTGTTGAAAATGGAATTAATGGTTTAAGATTAGTAGATTCGAATAATGTTACCATTTTAAACTGTAATTCCATACATAATGAAAACGGAATTGCAATTGCCAATTCATCAGATTCTATTGTAAAAAATTGTGTTCTCACCAAAAATACAAATGGAGTCTTCGTTGTGGATTATAGTTATAATAATACCATAATAAATAACTCAGCCTTACAAAACAATCGTGGCATTGTTATCGCAAATGCACCAGAAAACAATATAACAGGAAATATTGTCACTAGTAGCATTGCCGATGGGATTTACTTAACAGATGGCGCAAACGGCAATCAAGTTTATTTCAATCAGGCCACGTTAAATAATCGTGGCATTGCCCTTGCAAATGTTTCATACAATAATGTCTTCAATAATGAATTTGCCCAAAATACGGCTAATGGTATTTATTTGCATGCCTCAAGCCATGATAATAGTATTTACTCAAATCATGTGGTTCAGAATAATTGCGGGATCCTGTTGGAGGATTCTCCAGAAAATGTAATTTATGATAATATTTTTATTAATCCTCTAAATGCAGCAAGTAATGAGTATAATATCTGGAATTCAACTAAAACGTTACAGAACAATATTCTTGGTGGACAATTTATCGGTGGAAATTATTGGGCAAATGCGGATGGAAGTGGATTTTCACAAACTGTTGCAGATGCTAATCAAGATGGCTTCTGCGATTCTCCTTTTGTTATTGCATCCGAAAACACGGATTGGCTACCGTTAACGAATATAACGCATGAAATCACTATCCCGTATTCTGAAAGCTACGATTCCATGAGCCCGGGAACATTCCCATCCGGCTATCTCCAATATTATCCTGGGAAAGGGTGGGAATTTGCCGCTGTTGATAATGGCCAGTCCCACTCTTCACCAAACTCCTTTAAAATGGAAGGAGGTGAAAGCCAGTCCCAGGAAATTGGAATACCCTTGAGTTCTCCACTCGGTGAATGTATAGTCGCAGAGCTCTATGTCAGGACTGCCCGAGCTCCTGGTGATGGTCGTGAAGGATTTTTCACAAATCACGAAGCAGGTCTCGCGGTTGTAGGTTTCTTAAAACCCTCACCTCGTGAAGGGTTTGGGGGAGTTCAGTTCGCTTATAACCCCTTAACACATGAATACAATCTTCTAACTGGAAATGAAACATATACAACTCGGTTTCCATACACCCCGGATACTTGGTATAAACTTAAAATCAGAACCAACCTTGTAGATCGCACATTCTCAATATGGCTGAACGATACACCCGTTGTTAAGGACATTTTCTACTCTGGCACTTCTTTACCTGAAATCCTTCTCCTCAATTGTGACAATGGTGGTAGCTATACTAATACCTGGTACGATGATGTCCATATTTGGTATATAAAGAAATTGCAACTTCCTGAAATTAAGGGCTCTCTCGCTGCGTGGGGCGATGATATTTATGGTCAATTGAGTGTCCCATTGGGAGATGATTTTTCTGCAATTTCTGCACATGGTTGGCATACCATTGCTCTCCGTTCGAATGGCTCATTAGTTGCTTGGGGATCAAATACTGATGGTCAATGCGATGTACCGAGTGGGAATGATTTCGTCGCAATTGCAACTGGTGATCGTCATAGTACAGCTCTTCGTTCTGATGGTTCAATTGCCTCATGGGGATGGAATGGGTTGGGTCAATGCGATGTCCCACAAGGAAAATACATTATTGCTATTGGTGATGGATGGTATCACAGTCTAGCCATCCAGAGCGATGGATCTTTGATAGCATGGGGCCGAAACGATTACGGACAATGTGATGTCCCTTCCGGGAACGATTACATCCAGGTGACCGGGGGTAACCATCATAGCCTGGCATTGCGATCTGATGGTTCAATTGTTGCCTGGGGGTCAAATGAAGAAGGTCAGTGTAATATGCCAGTTGGTAATGACTTTACCGCAATTGCAGCAGGAAGTTGGCATTCTCTTGCACTTCGATCAAACGGAACAATTGTTGCGTGGGGCCGGAATGACTTTGGGCAATGTAATGTACCGGAAGAGAATGATTTCATTGCCGTCGCTGCTGGTTGGGACCACAGTATAGCGCTGCGTTCGAATGGTACTATCGTCGAATGGGGAGAAAATGAACATGGACAATGCAATATACCTCCCCTAGGAAATGTTCTAAGCATTGCATCAGGATGCTACCATAGTGTCGCTCTATGGAATAGCAGTTCCCCTCCCCCAGATACAACTCCTCCGAGTGGTGTATCTAATCTTCATACTACTACAATTACATCAAATTCTATCACCTGGGTATGGGATGATCCCTCCGACCTGGACTTTGTAAAAGTGAAGGTCTTTGAGGATGGGAATTTCAAAGAAAATGTAACAAAAGGGATTCAAACATACACGGTATCTGGTTTAAGTCCATTAACACAAGTTACCCTCGGTCTTCAGACCGTGGATAGTTCGGAAAATGTAAATACAGATACAGTCTCCCTACCTGCTACTACTACAGCATCCCCAGATACAACTCCTCCAAGTGGTGTATCTAATCTTCATACTACTACAATTACATCAAATTCTATCACCTGGGTATGGGATGACCCCTCCGACCAGGACTTTGTGAAGGTGAAGGTCTTTGTGGATGGGAATTTCAAAGAAAATGTGACGAAAGGGGTTCAAACATACACTGTATCCGGTTTAAGTCCATTAACACAGGTTACCCTCGGTCTTCAGACCGTGGATAGTTCGGAAAATATAAATACAGATACAGTATCTTTACCTGCAACCACTATATCTTTACCAGATACAACTCCTCCCAATCGTGTGTCCAATCTTCACACAACCACCATTACATCGAATTCTATCACTTGGGTATGGAATGACCCCTCCGACCCAGACTATGTGAAGGTGAAGGTCTTTGTAAATGGGAATTTCAAAGAAAATGTGACCAAAGGGATTCAGAGTTATACAGTATCAGGATTAAACCCATTGACACAAGTTACCCTCGGTCTTCAAACCGTGGATAGTTCGGAGAATATAAATACAAATACGGTCTCTCTGCCTGCATCGACAATCGGTCCCACACCCCGAATAATATCAGTCTCCCCACAATCGAAAAATGCCGGGGAACAATTTGAATTGAATATTTTTGGGGAGAACTTTAATGAAAATACCAATGTCTATTGGGATGGAAAATATCATACAAAATCATACGTTTCTACTAAACAACTACAAATAATCATAACAACTCAAGATACTCAATTACCTGGTAACTACGAAATCAAGGTTGTGAATCCCGGAGGAGCCTATTCAACTGTATTCTTCATGATAAATCCAAAATTACCGGAAATTTCTAGAATCTCAATAAATCCCGTGATACCTATCACGGGAGAACCCGTTGTATTTACGGCAGATGTCACCGAATTTCCGTATTACACTAATTATGCTATTTGTTGGGAACTTTATAATAGGAATACTAATGTTCTCGAAAAAGGATCAACATTTGTTCTTAATTCTGATCCAAAATGGAATCAGTGGTCAATAATTCCAGACTATGGTACATATGGACCCAAAATTGTAAAATGTTCTTTAATGTTTCTTGATTCAAGCGATAATAAAATAAAATATATTAATAAGGAATTCTATTGTTCATTCTTTTTCAGGATGGTGGATAAATCTGAAACCATTACTAATTGGGAAAGTTATAGAAAATGGACTCCTAAATGGGCAATAGACCCAAATAATCCGGGCTTATTGTGGCAGGAACCAAATTGGTATGTTTATTGGAAGAAGGATGGAGCAGTCCTAGATCTCGATAAATTCACGTTTGTAAATATGCCAGGAGCAGGCGCACATACTAATAATTATCTCTTTATAGGTAATGGAGCTGCTGGTAAATGGCAACAGTTTAATCTGATTACAGGTTTTGGAAACGAAATATTTGGCGGACAATCAAAAATAGATAATGTTGCAGCAACGGTAGTTCATGAAGAGAGACATCAACTTATCTCGAATGAGAACAATGCTGGAGGAGCTTTTTACAACCAAAAAGATTCTGATAGGGTTTCCAAATGCAATGATGGGTTACCTGATGAGTTTGAAAAAACAAATGGAATTCTGAGAACTTGGTGGGAGCCAAGTGGATCAAGAACTGACCCGTATAAAACTGATACTTATAACATTGATGGAATATTCCGAAATAATGGTTATGACAAGAACGGAGATCAAGAATATTTGTGTTATCGGGCTGAAAATGCATTAGGACCAAATTATAAAGTTATGATTAAGGATTGGTCAGACTTGGGTGAATTGGCCAAAATACAAAAAGATCGATTATCATCTCAGAATATTGTAAAATCTTCAAATCAAGCGAGTGCTGAAATGCGAAAATCAGGAAATAATTATTTGATTACTAGTAATGAAAATGAGCAATCATATCAAAAAACTTCTGCAAGCACAAGTAATTTCTCTGAGGAAGCTATAGATATTAACGATAATGGATTAATTGATTATATTTTAATCAATTCATTTATAAGTATCAATCAATCCGGTTACTACGGGATTGAGGGTTGGCTTTTAAATAAAGAAAATAGTCCAGTTGCATTTACATATCATTCAGGGGAATACGATAATGGAACATATTTTATTCCTTTAATTTTTGATTGTCTAAACATTCAAAAATTCAAACAAAATGGTCCATACTATCTAACATATAATATAAGTTCTATTGGAAGAGAATCCAATCTTCTCGAAAGTTATCAATCAGTATTTATCACAAAACCATATCTCCTGTCCCAATTAGAGGGTTCACAGATCTCACTCAATCACATGTTTATCGATGAAGCAATTGATAAGAACAATGATAGTATATACGATTATATCACTGTCGATATTGGTATAAAAGTGAATCAACAAGGTATTTATCATATTTCCGCCGCACTCTACATAGATGATCAATTAATAACCTATACCGATTCACAACAGGAACTAAATCCTGGGAATAATTCAATACCTCTGCGATTTGAAGGATCAGTTATCGGGTCTAGAAAATTGAATGGCCCATATCAATTAAAGAATATTGCTGTCTTTGACGAAGAGAACAGGGTTCTTGACTTCATTGCTGATGGTTATTCAACAAAATCCTATCAATATACACAATTTATAACTCAAAAACTACACATACAAAAAATTGTCGAGGACAATGGAATCGACGTTAATAATAATACGAAATTCGATATATTGAGACTAAATCTCAGTAGTCAGATAAACACTCCTGGAAATTACACAATTACTGGTTCTTTGTTCGATAGTTACGGAAATATTATTGAAAACGCAAAAACAGAATTTTTTACTAATGATTCGGGTGATAACGAAATTACTCTCTTATTTGATGGGACTGCAATTAATACTCATGGAGTAAATGGTCCCTTTAATGTATCACTACTTAATGCATACGACGAATCCGGAAATCTTGTCGATTCATCCACATTAGATTATTCCACGAATAATTATTACTATTCGCAGTTTGAGGGACCTATTGAATATCCCGCTCCAGTGGTGAATGCTCTCAATCCTGACTCTATTATTGCGAATGAGGGATCACTTACCTTAACCGTTATTGGAGAACAATTTACAGGAGATAGTATTATCCTCTGGGATGGGGTGGACTGTGATACAAAATACGGTTCACCCAGTCAATTGTCCACCCTAATTCCCGCTAACGCAACCTCTAAATCGGGTTTACATATGGTAAGTGTAAAGAATCCCCAAGGAGAAAACCGTGTCTCGAATGAAATAACCTTCATAGTCAATCAACGCCCGATAATCCCAGATTTCTCTGGTTATCCAACCCTTGGGAATATCCCGCTAAATGTAACATTCACTGATAGCTCTTCTGGGGATTGTATAACCGGGTATATATGGATATTTGGCGACGAGCCAAATGTTCTCTATTCGGACAAGGATATTGTGAAGACATTCTCTAGATCTGGACAATATGATGTTTATCATGGCATTATTGGTTGTTCAGGAATTGTTTGGATGAATAAGACAAATTATATTATTGTATTGGAAGCTCCTGTTGAAACAGACTTTACCGCTCAACCACAATCCGGGTATTCACCTCTTACAGTTCGATGTAATGATACCTCATATGGTGGGGGTATAACAGATTACCAGTGGATCTTCAGCGATGATCCCAATCTGATTCATTTAGAGAAGAATGTAACAAAGATTTTTACCCAACCAGGTATTTATGGAATTAACCATTCAACAACGAATAATGCGGGAACGTTCTGGAAAAATGTGACTGATTACATCATTGTAACAGAAGCCCCCCCGCCTATCGCAGATTTCGTCGGTATCCCGGAAAGTGGAACTGTGCCACTTAATGTGCAATTCAATTCAACTTCGGACGGAATAATCACTTCATATTCCTGGGATTTCGGGGACGGGACCAATGGAACCGGTACCTGGTTGAATCACACCTACAATACACCAGGCCTATATAATGTCACCTTGACTGTCAACAGCGCGTACGGCTCAAATTCCACCACCAAAACCAATTACATCAATGTAACGCAGCCTTTACCTCCTATTCCTGACTTTGAAGGCACTCCATTGGATGGATATGCCCCGCTGGACGTGATTTTCACTGACCTTTCAACCGGTATGGTCACCTCACGCTGGTGGGATTTCGGGGATGGAATAACGATATGGGAGAATGAAACCGCCCAAGTCTCTCACTCCTATCCACTTCCAGGCACATACAATATTTCATTGACCGTTGGTAACATTGGCGGGCAGGCAACAGCTACAAAGACTGCTTATATCCAAGTCTCCCCATCGGGAATCCCCCCAGATGCACGCTTCACTATGACACCTCAACTGGGATACGCTCCTATGAAGGTTCGGTTTACTGACCGTTCGGGGGGAACACCTCTGAAATGGCAATGGAACTTTGGAGATGGAAATTCGTCATATGAACAGAATCCTAGCCATATTTATAACGCTGCCGGGAGATTTGTGGTTACTCTCACGGTCTTTAATAGTGGTGGAAGCGATACATATTCGTCCTATATTTGGACACTATCATCAAGATTCATATTCCCAAAATATATCCCTACACCGACTGTTACCGGAACAATTAACATTCCGCCGAGACGGGGTTTCTCTCCTATATCCTTCTTTGCGATGAACACCACTATTGGGAATGCCCCGCTCAGTATACAATTTACTGATATGTCCTTTAATGCCCCGACCAGCTGGCAGTGGGATTTTGGGGATAGTCACACCTCGGTACTACAGAACCCCGTTAATACGTTTGAAGAACCAGGAACCTACACGGTGTTCCTTACCGTGAAAAATTCATTCGGTAAGAGTACTACATCACGTCGTGTAAATGTGCGATAATATCTATTAATTTACTCCTTTTAGGGGAATAGCCTTTATATTGCAGTTCACTTCCGGATTGAGTGAGGAGGGTATGCTGTGAGTGAAATCGACATACGGCAGGTATTAGGGTGCAGATGAAGCCCTCAACCCATTCCAGCCTTTTCCGCTGCCGTGTCCCGCGATTCCCGCACCCCATACGTAAAATAGATAGCCAGCCCGATGACCAGCCAGATGACAAACCGAAGGTGGGTGACGGTGGGGAGGGCGACGATCAGGTAGAGGCAGAAGGCGATGGCCAGGAGGGGGACCAGCGGGACGAGGGGGCAGCGGAACGGCCGCTCCAGGTCAGGGCGTTTCCTGCGGAGAATGATGACACTCGCTGAGACCATCACGAAGGCGGCCAGGGTCCCGATGTTCACGAGCTCGGCCATGCTCTCCAGGGGGAGAAGGGAGGCCAGGAGGGCAGTGACGGCCCCCACCAGGAGGGAGACCCGGACCGGGGTGCGGAGGGTGGGGTGCACGGTTGCGAACTTCCGGGGGAGGAGGCCGTCGCGGGCCATGGCAAAGAAGATGCGGGACTGGCCGTAGAGGAGGACCAGCATGACCGAGGTGATGCCGAGCACGGCCCCGACCGAGATCAGCCCCGCCCCCCAGGGGATACCGATGTATTGCAGGGCGAAGGCCACCGGGGCAGGGGTGTCGAGCATGGTGTAAGGGACAATCCCGGTGAGAATTGCCGCGACGATGATGTAGAGGGCGGTGCAGATGACGAGCGACCCCAGGATCCCGATCGGGAGGTCCCGCTCGGGTCGCTTCACCTCCTCCGCTGCGGTGGAGACCGCGTCAAAGCCGATGTAGGCAAAGAAGACGATGGCCGCCCCGGTGATCACCCCGCCCCACCCGAAGGGGAGGAACGGGTTCCAGTTGGCGGAGTTTATGCTCCCGACGCCGAGTGCGATGAAGACAAGCACCACGGAGATCTTAATCGCCACGATAACGGTGTTGACCCGGGCGCTCCCCTTGACCCCCGAGATGAGCAGGACGGTAATGAGGGCGATGATCAGGAGTGCCGGGAGGTTGAAGATCCCACCGTTGACGCCCGGAGGGTTTGAGAGGGCCGGGGGGAGGGCAAGGCCCACGTCTGCGAGAAAGTTGGCCATGTACCCCGACCACCCGACCGCCACCACGGAGATGGCGACCGAGTACTCCAGGATGAGGTCCCAGCCGATGATCCAGGCCCAGATCTCCCCGAGCGAGGCATAGCTGTAGGTGTAGGCGCTCCCGGCCACCGGGACCATGGCCGCGAACTCGGCGTAGCAGAGGGCCGCAAAGAGGCAGGCCATCCCGGCGAGGACAAACGAGATGACCAGGCCGGGACCTGCGTACCGGGCGGCGGCAATCCCGGTGATCACGAATATCCCGGTCCCGATGATGGCCCCCACGCCGAAGAAGACCAGCTCCAGGGGCCCGATTGCCTTCGTGAGGGCGTGCTCCCCGGCGCAGCACTCCAGGAGTTCGTCCCGGGTCTTGGTGCGGAAGATGCGGCTCCGGAGATCGGGCATGTGATTGAGTGGTCGTTTTTCACGGGTAATAATTGCTTCTTTTTACGGTATCGGCATGGCGGGCAACTTCCGATAAAATGACGCACAGATCGTGGCAACCATTTAATAGCATATCGGGTGAAAGCATTTTCATTTATGGCGATGTCACCCGGTATGCCGGGGATTGCCCTGCGGACAATCCGGATCCAGAAGACCGACCTGGTGAGGATATGGGTGATCGTGGCAATCACCCTTGCCATCACCGGCACTACATATATCGCCATGAAGGCAGGTTATGGTTCGATCGTTCCCCAGCTTTTTTACTTTCCTATCCTGTACACGGTCTACTGCTACCCGGGGCGGAGTATAACCATCGCCTGCAGCTGTGCCGCCGCGTACGTGATCATTGCTCTCTCGTTCACCCCGTTCGATCCGAGATTAATCTCGGGGATTCTTTTCCAGGCATTCCTCTTTATCGCCATTGCAGCGGGAGCCCGGTTCGTCCTGAAAAGGCAGGAGGAACAACCGTTTTCCGAACGGGTGGATGAGACGAGATCTATCAGGATGATGATCCATACCGGCGAAGGCAATCACGTGGAGTTCAAACGCGGGATACTCTGGAGCACATCCCTGACAAAGGAGATGATCCAGGCTCATGAGTCATTCGAAGTAAAACGCTACGGCCAGAATGCCGGAAAGTTCATCCTTGCCAAGTCCATTGCCTCGTTCCTGAACACGGAGGGGGGCGATCTTCTCCTCGGCGTCAGCGAGGACCGGATGCACAATACAACAACGGTGACCGGAATTGAGGACGACTACTCCCGCATGCAGGAAAAAGACCGGAATCCTGACGGGTACCGTCGCATAATCATCGATGCCGTAATCCGCCATTACCTGCCCGAGATCTTCGTTTCGGCATCCCGCAACCTCCGCATCTCGTTTACCGAACTCTCCGGGAAAACGGTCTGCCATATTCATATCCTGCCCTCCGACAGGCCGGTGTTTGTGAATACCGGGAGCGAAGAAATTTTTTTTATCCGGATTGAAGCATCGTCCCGTAACCTTGCCGGGCAGAACCTGACCCGGTATATTCTCAGCCGGTTCAAATCATAAGAGAGCAGGAAAATGGCATGAGTTATCAGACAGAATCATGGGCAATGCGTTCTGAACTGGAGGGGAAACCGCGTAAGGCCTCCGTGCAGGAACAGGTCTTCACAGGTCGCAATGAGAAAGTTGATGTAACTCATTCCTGGTGCATTTTGGGGAGTTCACGCGTCTTCAGTCTCCATTCTGGATTATCCATCCCAGGATGGGTTTTCTGAGCTCTTCGCTCATTCGGTCAATGCCAGGTGCATAAGTCCTATTACCCTGAATAACGGATAAGACGATTATCCTCCCTTCGTGTAGGAAATCTCCCTGAGGTTACCCCACCCTCTTTCCCAGCCTCGCCTGCACTCCCTCGCTCCTGAGCTCCCTTAATGCGTCGCTCCCGACCCAGCGGGAGGCAGGCTTCCCGGCCAGGTCTTCGGCCAGGACGATCGCCGCCTGGTTCAAGACCCGGTTCCTCTTGCCAATCTGCCGGAGGGCCCAGTTGACCGCCTTCCTGACAAAGTTGCGGGGGTCTTCCGCCTCCCTCCGGATGAGCGGCAGGAAGTCCAGGAAGACCTTGTCCGGGGACTTTTTGTCATGGACCGCCAGGGCCGCCATCAGGACGAACGCGGCCCGCTTCACGTACTCCTCCTCCCTCCCGGCCCATGCGACTGCTTTCCCGGTAGCATGGGGCGTGCGGTCAAAGAGGTTGCTGCAGGCCTGGTCGCAGACGTCCCACGAGTCGAAGCCCGCCACCCAGGCCTCCATCTGCTCCGGTGTGACTTGCTTGGGGTCGTCAACGAGGGACGCCAGGATCCGGGCCTCGTGCCTGCCGCTCTTCCAGAGCCGGAGGGCGAGGTCGTGATCCTTTCCCAGATCTTTTGCGATCGAGCGGAGGGCTGGCATGGAGATGCCCCAGGCAGTCTCCGTGTTGATGCCGAACCGGGCCATGCCCCTGACGTTCTCCGGATTTCCAAGGGATTCCAGCCGGGCCATGAGGGTGGAGTAGCGGCCGAGTGCGTCCATTTGGATGTACTGTCAGCTGCCCGTCGTGATAGAACCTGCCGGTTTATGATTGTCCCATGCCTCGTCCTGCGGCTATAGTGCGTGAATACCCGGGGAGTATACTTCGCCTATGCCCCGTCTTGTGGCTATGGTGCACGAATCCCCGTGGAGTATACTTCGCCTATGCCCCGTCCTGCGGCTATGGTGCATGAACCCCGATGGAGCATACTTTGCCCATGCCCTGTCCTGCGGCTATGGGGGGTGGATCCACGGAAACCACGTTCGTCCCTGCACTGCCCGCAACCGGAAGAATGCATACTCCTCCTCTCCTCCCTTCCACCGGACGAGGAACGAGCATGGGGGAGGACAGGGGGAGGCACTATATGCTCCGGGGCCATTGGTTCGTACATGGAAGCGGCGGTAGCCGGGTCGGTGGTCGAGCGGGACATGGCGGCAGAGATGCGGGACGGGACGGTCCTGTACGCGGATGTATATCGGCCATCCGCAGGGGAGGGCCCCTGGCCGGTGATCCTCATGCGCCAGCCCTACAACAAGGCCCGTGCCCAGGCGATCGCCTATGCCCACCCCTCCTGGTACGCATCCCGGGGGTACCTGGTCGTCTCCCAGGACGTGCGTGGGCGGTGGGCCTCGGGCGGGGAGTTCTCGCCGTTCCGCCACGAGATGGAGGACGGGTATGACACGGTGGAATGGGCCGCCGGGCTCCCGGGCTCCTCGGGAAAGGTCGGGATGTACGGCTTCTCGTACGGGGGGATAACGCAGCTCCTGGCCGCAGCGGCCGGCCCCCCGCACCTCGCCTGCATGTGCCCCGCCTTCTGCAGCCCGACGCTCTACGAGGGCTGGGCCTACAACGGCGGGGCCTTTGCCCTGGCCTTCAACCTGAGCTGGGCCCTGTACCTGGCGACCGATACGGCCCGCCGCAGGAGCCTCTCCGCTTACGAGGCCACCCTGTGGAAGACGCTCCCGTCCCTGCACGACTGGTGGACCTGGCTCCCCCTGGACACGTTCCCCCTCCTCAGGGCCCACGACCTTGCCCCGTACTTCTTCGAGTGGCTCGACCACCCGATGTACGACGCGTACTGGAAGCGATGGAGCGTGGAGCGGTTTTATACAGGGATAACGGTCCCGGCTCTGCACATCGGGGGGTGGTACGACAGCTTCCGCGACGGCACCCTCCGGCTCTATACCGGCCTCCGGGAGCATGCCGGTTCACCCCTGGCCCGCGAGAACCAGAAGCTGGTGATGGGCCCCTGGTGGCATACCCCGTGGTCCCGGGTCACCGGGCCCTGCGACCTCGGGCCGGAGGCAGCCAGCCGGGTGGACGCCCTGCAGATGCGCTGGTTCGACCACTGGCTCAAGGGAGAGGAAAACGGTATCATGGATGAGCCGCCGGTCCGCTACTTCCGGCTCGGGGAGAACGCATGGGCAGAGTCCGGGCAGTGGCCGCCGGCTGGCAGCATGGTATCCTTCTACCTCCACAGCGGCGGGTTGGCCAATTCCCTCGATGGCGACGGCCTCCTCTCCCACGATTCCCCCGGTGACCAGCCCCCCGATGTCTACGTCTACGACCCCCGGCACCCGGTACCCAGCCTGGGCGGGCAGTCCTGCTGCATGCCCGGGGTCGTCCCCATGGGGCCTGCCGACCAGTGGGCGGTCGAAGCCCTGAACCAGGTGCTGGTCTATACCACCCCGCCGCTCGAGCAGCCCCTCTCCATTGCCGGCCCGGTGACCGTGGAGCTCTTCATCGCCACCGATGTCCCGGACACGGACTTCACCGCCAGGCTCGTTGACGTGCACCCCGGCGGTAGCGCTATCAACCTCACCTCCGGCATACTCCGGGCCCAGTACCGGGAGTCCAGGGAATACCCCGTCCTCCTCGAGCCCGGCGAAGTCTATCCACTCAGCATCTTCGCCGGGAGCACCTCGGCGGTCTTCCGGGCCGGCCATGCCGTCCGGCTGGAAATCTCCAGCAGCGACTTCCCGTGCTGGGACCGGAACACCAACACCGGCGACACCCCTGCAACCGACCAGTACGCCGATATCAAGGTCGCCACCCAGCAGGTCTTCCACGACCGGGAGCACCCGTCCCGCATGCTGCTGCCGGTGACAGAGCGGTGAGGGGAGGATTCACGTTTCAATTTCGGATTGATTCGCTATGGCGATTGGAAGGATCAACGCTATATCGAAGGGGGATGGTGCACCGGTGTCAAGACTCGCGACAGTCCGGTGATTCGGGGGGTATCGCGTTTAAGCTGGTGAATTGGGATGCGAAAAAACATCCTTCATTGTAAGTGTGTACATGTTGAGATTTCAGAAATGCTAAATAGGTCCTCATGGAAGTGAAGATGGGGATAGCTTTGGCAAACGAATCCCGATGGAGAAGCCCCGATTTCCCATTTCCCATGAGTTTTCCGACCAGGATACTGTCGTATATAATAGCAGACCTGACGGTTATAAATTTATTAATATATTATGGCTTGAAGGTATACCATTCAGCCTGGTTTTATCGGCAGATATTCTTGAAATTCTCGTGTTGGCGATATCCATGGCATTCTGGGTTTCCCCCTATAAACTTACCTGGAATGGTGATACTCGGAATAAAGAGGAAAATAGCGGTATTACTTGATCACGCCGCGGAGCTGCCCGTTCCGGTTGAGGTCATACCGTTCCAGCAGCGCCTCATCATCAAGTTCCTTTTCCGGTATCCCGATCCTGCTCAACTTCGAACGTATCTGTCTCACCTTCTCTTCTGTCTTCATAGTATCCCGATGAATAATTTGTCTTTATTCTCACATAGCGGTGTGTTGGCCCGGTCCTCCGCCAACCTTTCGTGGAGGACGTACGCCGTTGGCCATCTTAGGGTTTACGGAGGGGACGACTGCCACTCCTTCCCCCATGTACTGACCAAATTTACCGATCGATACGGTGAATGGATGCGAAAACCGATCCTTTACAGGTACCGGTTTCTTCGCAGCCACTCGACCTGCGGCCTCAGGTACCGGTACACGATATCGCATTTTTCGTCCTGGAATGCCCAGGGGATTACGAGCAGGGTATCCCCCTCCCGAATCCAGACCCGTTTCTTGATCTTGCCCTTGATGCGGCCCATGCGGGTCACCCCGTCCCCGCACCGGACCCTGATGTGGTTTGCTCCCATCATCAGCTCGGCAGAGGCGAAGATCTCCCGGTTCCTTTTCTTTGGCAGGCGAACGCGGACGGTCTCGATCCCTGATTCACTCACTTCCTGGACTTCGAATTCATCACGACTGATATCAGGACTCTTCCTAATTGCAACAACTCCTGGTTCGTACCTATAGGAGCCCCAACGGCATCAAGGTAGCTCTCAGGAAAAGCTAAAAATAGGAAGAGGGAGGGAACGTAAATCGACGTCTCATCCAGGAGCGCATCACCAGATGAATGATCCGGGGTGAATTATATCATTTGTATTCACCGAAGGTCTATCATCCAAATTCGGGGGGATATTCACCCGGGTGTTCACCGAAGGTGCATCATCCAAATCCAGGAGGATATTCACCCCGTGTGCATCATCCAGGGTCATCCAGGGGGTTTTTCCCCGGGTATATAAATCAAATCCAGGGGATGTTGACCCGGTGTTCGTTATCCCGGACCCAGGATGCATCATCCAAAACCAGGGGGATATTCACCCGGGTGTTCACCGAAGGTGCATCATCCAAATCCAGGAGGATATTCACCCCGTGTGCATCATCCAGGGTCATCCAGGGGGTTTTTCCCCGGGTATATAAAT
>Ga0255347_1004632_pt1 | contig 16430 bp, 14 predicted proteins | sample wastewater_treat_2_FD_192479 | JGI IMG/M metagenome (GOLD analysis project Ga0255347, IMG submission 192479) | Wastewater microbial communities from Lulu Island WWTP, Vancouver, Canada - plant24 | ecosystem: Engineered > WWTP > Wastewater > Unclassified | place: Canada: Vancouver, British...
GCGCCATCTGCCGCGCTTCGCCCCGCCGGACAGCCTCATCAGCCTCTGGCTGCCCACCCGGCCGCCGCTCTCCACATTCCAAACCAACCGCGACAAACTCTTTCGCCAAGCCCTCGCCCGCGCCGCGCGCGGGCAGTTGCCGCAAGCCGTCAACGCCATCAAAGGCTGCGGCATCGGCCTGACGCCATCGGGCGATGACTTCCTCTGCGGCTGGATGCTCGCCCTTCGCCTCCGCCGGCAAACACAAACCGCGCGACTCATCGCCAACCTCGCGCGCGGCGAAAATCCCGTGGTAAACGCATTCCTCGAACAAGCCGCGCGCGGACGCGTCGCGCGCGCCTTGAAAAACCTCCTGACCACCCCCACCCCCGCCCGCGTGAAAGCCGTCTGCGCCATGGGCCACAGCTCCGGCGCCGACCTCCTCTGCGGCCTGCTCTTCGGACTGAACGACGGCCTCCTGCCGCTCGAATCAAAAAGATAGCCTACACGCTACCCGCGAAAAACGACAACCCACAGCACCAGGCTGAGCGCGATGCGATACCAGCCAAACGCCGCCAGCGTGTGACGGCTAATCAACCGCATGAGAAAACGAATCGCCAGCCGCGCCACCACATAAGAAACTACCAACCCAATCACATACGGAAAAATGTCGGCGCGGCTCAACTGCCGCCAATCGGCCCACAGCGAATACGCCCCCGCCAAAAGCAAAACAGGCACCGCCGCAAAAAAAGAATATTCGGCCGCCGTTTTTCGGCTCAACCCCAGCAACCGCCCGCCCAAAATGGTCGCCATCGAACGCGAAGTGCCCGGAATCATCGCGAAACACTGAAAGCAACCAATGCCCAGCGCGCGCTTCCAGCCCAGCCCATCCACGCCGCCATCCTCATGCGCCGGCAGCCAGCGCTCCAGCGCAATCATGATGATTCCGCCCACCCCCAGCGCCCACATAACCACGCTCGGCGAAAAAAGATGGCCCTTAATCTGGTCGTGAAACAGCAACCCCAAAATCATCGCCGGCAAGGTCGTCAGAAACAGCCAGCTCAAGCCGCGCAGACCGGCGAAACCAACCGGACGCTTCCAATCCGCCAGCCGGACGAACCGACGCCAGTATTCGACCACCACCGCCAGCACCGCCCCGGACTGAATCACCACTTCAAAGTTGTGATTGAATGGCTCCCCCAGCCACCGATTCAGCAAAATGAGATGCCCCGTGGAAGAAATAGGCAGATATTCGGTGATGCCCTCCACCACGCCCATCAGGGCCGCTTGCAATCCTGTGATGAACCAATCCATGCGCCCGCCTGCTACAGCTCAATATGAAAAGCGATATTCGCCTGAATGTCAGCGGCAATTTTTTGCACAACCGCGTCATCTGCCGCCGGACTGATTTTCAGGATGGCCAGCGAGCACTTTCCCTTCGAGTCGTGGGGATTGCGCACGTCGTTGATGTTAATGCCGGCAGCCGCGAGCGAAGCGCCGATTTGCCCGAGAACACCCGGACGGTCTTCATACGTGAATACCACCCAATTGCCGACAGGCTCGAAGTAGAGCTTGTCAAAATCGTTGATGCGGGCAACGAGCATGTTGCCCTCTTCAACCGTGCCGCGCACGCTGGCGCGCACGAGCCGTTCCGCGTCCAGATGCCCGATTAAATCCAGCGTAATGGAGTTGGTGTAGGCCTTGCTGTCGTCGGTCGGACGGTCCACATAATCCACGCCCATGTCCGCCAGAAAAGCGCGAGTCGAAGCGTGGTCCAGCGAAGTGTCATAATCGGCGCTCAACCCGGCCGTGACCGGCGAAAGCAGCCACTTGGCATAAGGTTTGAGCGAGCCGTAGAAACTGCTTTCGACCAGCTTGAGCTGCGTGTCCTTCCCCAGCACGCACCGGCAAATCCGGGCCAGCACGTTGGCCAGACGCCCAAACGCCGGGTCCAGCCCCACGGGAACATCGCGGTTCACCACCGCGCTCGTGATTCCGCGGTCGTCCAAATCAATCAACTGACGGGCCGCCAGCTCCGCCGCCTTGCGATTCGCCTCATGGGTGTTCGCGCCCAGATGCGGAAGCATCAAATCGGCAATGTCCGCCACGCTCTTGAGACCGGCCGCATCCTTGAAATAAACGTCGTTCAAAAAACGAATGTTTTTCTCGGCCTTGACGGCCCGCAAGCTGTCTTCATCAAGAATGCCGGCGCGGGCGCAGTTGACCAGCGTCGCCCCCGGCTTCATGCGGCCCAGCAGCGCGCGATTTATCATGCCGCGCGTGCTGTCATTTTCCGGAATGTGCAGCGTGACGTAATCGGCCTGCTCAAACAACTCCGGCAAACTGACGCGCTCAATGCCCAGCTCCGCCGTTTTTTCATTGGAAGTGAAAGGGTCGTAGCCGATGAGTTTCACCTCAAAGCCGGAAAGACGCCGCGCCACCAGTTGGCCGATGTAGCCCAGGCCCACAATGCCCACAGTTTTGCCCGCCAGCTCGGAACCCATATACTCCGACTTCTTCCAATCGCCGGCGCGCGTGGAAATGTCAGCCGCAACCAGATGCCGCGCATCCGCCAGCATCATGGCCACCACTTCTTCGGCCACGGCGTTGGAGTTGGCCCCCGGCGTGTTCATCACATCAATGCCCTTTTTGCGCGCGTAGCGGATGTCTATGGTGTTGTAGCCCGCGCCGGCGCGAACAATAACTTTCAAGGCCGGCGCCAAATCAATCAGTTCCGCCGTAATTTTCTCGCTGCGCACGATGAGCGCATGAGTGTCCGGGTTGTCGCGAAGCAACTGCGCGATGTCCGCCTTCGGCATTTGGACGACCGCATACCCGCCGTGGGCCTCAAGAATCTCTTGGGCCACCGCATCCAATTGGGTCGGAATCAATACCTTTTTCATGCTAGTCCTTTCACGATGCACATCCGGGGGTGAAACGTTGCAACTGTACGCTTCCGGCGCTTTTCACGCAAGACAATCACCCCGCGCCCGCCCAAAAACAAAATAACAAAAAAATCAACCGCGCCCTTGACGCCATCCCGCCCCTGTGGTTCCATAAAAGCCATGAAAGTTAAGCGGGTTTATTTCGGCTTCACCTTTAGATCGCCGGACGCACGGTCCGGAACGATCCGGTGACCCATGCCGGAATTCTTTCCGCAAACCGCGTGTCCGGCGCAACGGACGCGCGGTTTTTGTTTGTCCCGATGACCCGCAAGCCGCGCTGGCCCCCCCCTCCCCCGTTCCCCATCAAACCCAAGGTAAAAAACATGATTATCGTATTAAAAAGAAATTCCAGCGAAACCGATGTCGCCAGCGTCACTGACATGGTGCGCACCCTGCGCTATCAACCCCGCGTCATTCGCGGCGTGGAGCAAACCGTGGTGGCCTGCATCGGCGACGAATTGTCCAACCAGTCCCTGGAAGTCCTCCGCAACCTTCCCGCCGTGGAAAATGTGTTGCCGGTGCAAAAGAAATTCAAGCTCGTCAGCCGCGAGTACCACCCGGCCAACACCGTGGTCGAAGTGAACGGCGTCAAAATAGGCGGCGGCCATATCGGCATTCTGGCCGGCCCCTGCGCCATTGAAAGCTATGACCAGTTTCACACGACGGTCCGCGACTTGGTCAATTGCGGCATCCGCGTCATCCGTGCCATGCCCTTCAAGCCGCGCACATCGCCATACGATTTCCAGGGCCTGAAACAAGACGGCCTCGACATCATGCGCGCCGTCAAAGAAGAATTCGGCGTGGCCATGATATCCGAAGTGACCGGCCCGGATAAAATCGAACCGCTGCTGACCGTCGCCGACATTTTCCAAATCGGCGCCCGCAACGCGCAAAACTACGACTTGCTGGAACAAATCGCGCAAACCGGCCGCCCGGTCATCCTCAAGCGCGGCCTCGCCAGCACCGTCGAAGAATGGCTCACCGCCGCGGAATACTTGCTGGTGAATAACTGCACCCAGTTGATGCTCTGCGAACGCGGCTTGCGCTCGTTCGACCCCAACACCCGCAACCTGCTGGACCTGGGCGCGGTCGCCGTCGCCAAGCAATTGACCCACCTGCCGATTATCGTGGACCCCAGCCACGCGGCCGGCGCACGGCGGCTGGTGCCGCCGCTCGCTCGTGCGGCGCTGGCCGTGGGGGCGGACGGCCTCATCGTGGAGGCACACGCCGACCCCTTCAACGCGTTCAGCGACGCCGCGCAACAACTCGAATCCGGCAAATTCAAGGCATTCTTGGACGACCTCGCCCCGTGGGTGGAGTTGGCGCGCCAAGCCAATCGCCGCGAAACTCCGTCGGATGCAAAGGAGCAAACATGAACCATCCCGTTTTATATCTCGGCCCCGAAGGCACCCACTCCCACGAAGCGGCCATGCGCCGATTTGGCGCCAAAGCCAAACGGGTGCCCTGCTGGTCCCATCATGATGTCTTCGCCCGACTGGTCGCGCCACGCCAAAAGCCCCGCCCCTTGGCCGTCGTGCCCGTCGAAAACTCCAGCGAAGGCCCCGTCACCCAAACCCTTGACCAACTGGCCCAACATTCCGGCATTGAAATCCTCGACAGCTTTTCCCTGCCGGTTTCGCAGCATCTGATGGCACGGCGCGGCGTCCGCCTGGAGGATATTCGCCAAGTTGTCAGCCATCCCCAGGTTTTGGGCCAATGCCGCGCCAACCTCGCCCGCCTCCTGCCGCAGGCGGAATTGATTCCGGAATCCAGCACAGCCGCCGCAGCCGCGCGCGCCGCCCAAGGCGGACCGCTGGCGGCCATCGCCTCCGCCGCCGCCGCGCGCCTGAACAAGCTGGTCATCCTGCAAAAAAATATCCAGGACAGCGCGGTCAACGTGACACGCTTTTTCACCCTGTCCACGGCCCGGAAAAAGCCTCCGCTGCCGCCCAACGCCAAACAGTTGCGCTCGCTGATTTATCTGGTCGTGAGCAATCGCCCCGGCGCGCTCCTGCATGTGCTGGCCCCGTTTGACGCGTTTGACATCAACCTGACGTTCATTCAAAGTCGCCCGCTGCCCGGCCGCCCGTGGGAATATGGCTTCTTCATTGAAGCCGCCACCGATTGGCGCTCCGAGCCCGCCAAGGCCGCCTGGCAAGTCGTCCGAGTGCTCGCCGAATCCAGCCGCATCATCGGCGTCTATCCCCTCAAATAAGGTGACTGCGCTGGCCCATCTTCGACAAGTCATTGCCGCTCTCGACGAGAGCGTCGTCACCGCCCTGTGCGCCCGGGCCCGGTTCCGGCGAAACGACTCGCTCTATACGCTGAATGGCAACCCGCTCGCCTCCCTCCCCGAGCTGGCGCGCGCCTTTAACCAATCCGCCACACAGGCCGGGCGCATCCATTTGTTGCGCCCGTTGTACCTGCGACTGCTGCTCCCCGAACTTTGCGAACCGGGGGCCGACCCGGACCCCGCCGTCTGCATTTCCGCCGACAGCGCTTGTCTGGACGCAATCGCGCGCCGTCTCGCTCAGTCCGTCCACATCGCCACCCGCAAACGCGAAGCCCTGCCGCCCGCGCTCCAGCGCGCCCTCTCAACGGGCGACCCGCAACAGGTCGAAATCGCCATCACCCACGAAGCCGTTGAAGGAGAAGTCCTGACCCGCGTTCAAACTCTGGCCGCCGCCCAAGCCCATTCGCCCGACATCCCCCCGCGGTTGGTCGCCATTTACCGGAACTGGCTGATTCCCCTCTCCCGGAACATTCAGGTCCACGGCCTTCTCCACAGAGGAACTTTTTGACAAAACAGCCCTTTCTGGCACCCCCCGCTGGCGGCCCGAAAAGGCGCTTTTTAGCTTTAGAAAATCACGCGTCCATGCCAAGGTAAACCCACCATGAAAAAAGCAGTCGTTATCACCCTCGAATCCGGCCAAAAAATCACCTGCCCCGCCCAAACCATGACGGGCGAACTCCTGACCGACCTGCGCGATCCCATCCACGGATTGCCCTACATCGGCGCCTTGGTGAACAATGAACTCGTCACCTTCGCCTACACGCTCGACATTGATTCCACGGTGCGCTTTGTCACGATGGCTTCTCCCGGCGGCATGCAGATTTATGTTCGCTCGCTTTCATTCCTGCTGGCCAAATCCGTCAAGGATTTGTATCCCAACGCGCACTTTTCCGTTGAGCACGCGCTCGGCCCCGGCCTCTACTGCGAATTCTCCCTCGACGGCAAGCCCGGCATGACCGAAGAACAAGCCGCCGCGCTGGAAGCCCACATGCGCGACCTCGTAGCCAGCGACAAGCCCATCCACCGGCAGCGGATATCCTATACCGCCGCCATAGACCAGTTCACGCGCAACGAACAATTCGACAAAGTCTCTCTGCTGCGCTTCACCAACACGCCCAAAATTGTCACCTACGTCTGCGAAAACTTCAGCGACTTGGCCACCGGCCCCATGACCCGTTCCTGCGGCCCCCTGCAATTCTTCCAAATCATCCCCTATCAAACGGGCTTTGTCCTGCAAATGCCCACAACCGAAAGCGCCCCGAACATCCCCGAATTCAAGCCCATCCAACTCCTCAGCGACACCTTCAAGGAATACAACCGCTGGGGCCGCATTCTCGGCGTCAACACCGTGGGCCGGCTCAACGAAATTATCGCCGCCAATGAAATCCGCGACTTCGTCAAGGTGGCCGAAGCTCTGCACGAAAAGAAAATCGCGGCCATCGCCGACCAAATCGCATCCAATCGGAACATCAAATGGATTCTCATTGCCGGCCCCTCGTCCTCCGGCAAAACCACATTTGCGGAACGCCTCGCCATCCAACTACGGGTCAGCGGCCTCCGCCCCGTCACCCTCGGAACCGACAATTATTTCGTGGACCGCGCCCATACCCCGCGCACCCCCGCCGGGGAATACGACTTTGAACACCTCCACGCCGTGGACGTCGAAGTTCTCAACCGCGACTTGGCCGCGCTGGACGCTGGCGAGGAAATTGACCTGCCCACCTTCGACTTTTACACCGGCTCCCGCCTCTACAAAGGCCGCAAACTGCGCTTGCAGGAAGATCAGGTCGTCATCCTCGAAGGCATCCACTCGCTCAATCCCGAATTAACGCCCGGCCTCCCCGGAAACCGGAAATTCCACATCTATATTTCGGCGCTGACCCAGCTCAACCTGGACAACAACAACCGCATCCCCACCACCGACAACCGCCTGATTCGCCGTCTGGTCCGCGACCATCGCTATCGCGGACATTCCGCCACCCGCACCCTGGAAATGTGGCCCAACGTCGGCCGCGGCGAACGCACATGGATTTTCCCCTTCCAGGAAAGAGCCGACGCCGTCTTCAATTCCGCCCTCGACTACGAACTGGCCATTCTTTCCGTGCTGGCGCGCCCCTTGCTCTCCGAAATCAAGCCGCATCAAACCGTCTATGCGGAAGCCCGCCGGATGCTGGAGTTTTTATCCCACTTCCATCCGCTGTCCACCGAAATACCGCCGCCCACATCCATCATCCGCGAATTCATCGGCGGCTCCGATTTCGAGTACTAATCGCCTTGCATTGACGCCCCTTTTGGCAGTAGTGTTTCCGCGACATGCCCACCTATCAAGTCATTGACATCCTGACCCGCATCGGCCTGGCCCTGGCCGCCGGCGTCATCATTGCCATTGTGCCCATCGCTTGGCACAAGGGACACTTTCAGCCGCGCAGGTCCAAACGAATCGTTTGGTATCTGCTGGCGCTGATTGCGTTGCTGGGCTTCTTCGGCTATGGCTGGTTTTTGTGGAACAAATTTTTTCCCCACGAACCCGCCACGCCTCCCCCGGTGGAATATCCGGTTACCCCCACCCTGCCGTAGCCGCCCGAAAAGCGGCCGCCCTTATTCCTCAAAATTGCGCAGGGCAATCCGCCCCAGCCCTTCCAAGGTCAAGTCGCGGATGATTTTCATTTTCAGCCCCGTATGATGCAAAACTTTCCGCGCATAACCGCCGGTGGCGCATAGTTCAGGCTCGCGCCTCCCGCAGGATTTGCTCAGATGCCGGAGAATTTCGGTAATCATGCCCCGATAGCCCCAGCGACCGCTCAAACGAATGGCCTCTTCCGTATTCCGCCCCGTCTTCACTTTGATGCCGCCCGGCTTCAGCTCCGGCAACTGCGCCGCGCTCGCCAGCGATTCAAACCACATGCCATAGCCGGGAGCGATGACGCCGCCCACGAAACCGCGCCGGGGCAACACCAGATTGAACGTGGTCGCCGTTCCAAAATCGCACGCAATACACGGCGTCCCGCACAAATCCGCCGCCGCCACCGCATCAGCCAAACGGTCATGCCCGGTTTGATCCGGCCGCTTCAAATCCAGAGGGATTCCCAAATCCAACCGGTGATCCATCCACAGCACCGGCACGCGCGGAAACGTCTGTCGCAGCAAGCGACGCCACGTCGCATTGGTCTTCGGAACAACCGAACCCACGCAAATACAATCCGGCATCTCCCCGTTCGCCACGGTTTCCAAAATGACCGGGCTGATGGAAGCGCTCCGCGCCGCGCGCTGAATTTTACCCCGCGCGAACCAACCCGCCGCCGCGCGTGAATTCCCCAGATTGAGTGTGAAGACTTTCATAACTCCGGCCTTGCATCCTGGCCCCCGGCCGCAACCCACGCAGCACGGATCGCCGTCAGTGACTCTACCAAAAGTTCGCGCAAAGATGCCACCAAAAGTTGTTGCAACTCATCCACGCAAATATCCACGCCTTCATCCGCGCAAGATGTGGATGCGGCAAGCAGCTCCTCAGGGGTATCCGCCGGCAACCGCGCCACATTCACGCCGATGCCCATAACGGCAAATTCAATCCGCTCGCCGCCGATTCGCGGCTCAATCAACACACCGGAAATTTTGCGCCCGCGACACAGCACATCGTTGGGCCACTTGATGCGCAACTCCTTCATCCCGGCATCGCCCAGCGCGCGATACACCGCCAACGCCCCGACCATGGACAGGGACGGCGCTTCACTCGCCGGCCAATCCGGACGCAAAACAAACGACGCATACAAGCCGCCCGCCGGCGAAAGCCACCGCCGCTCACGACGCCCCCGCCCCCGTGTTTGCCGCGCCGCCACCACCAAAGCGCCCGCCGGCGCGCCAGCCAACGCCCACTCCCGCGCGATGTCATTGGTGGATTCCACTTCCGCGAACCACCGAACTGGCACACCCGCGTTCATCGCCCGCGCCCTACTCAAATTCCAGCGCCAAATCCGCCGCCTGAACCGAATGTGTCAAAGCGCCCACGGAAATCGCCGTCACGCCGGTGCGCGCATAGTCGCGCAAATTTTTCTCGGTGATTCCGCCGGACACCTCGGTTTTGCAAATCCCGTCGCAAAGCCGCACCGCCTCGGCCACCGTCGCCGGACTCATATTATCCAGCAAAACCCAGTCGGGCTTGCCGGCCAGCGCATCCCGCAATTGCTCCAGCGTATCCACCTCAATTTCAATTTTCAGATGTGGATACGCCTTCCGCGCCTGCGCAACCGCCTCCGCCAGCGTGCCTTTTTCTTTCTGACTCCAGAATGCCAGATGGTTGTCTTTGATTAAAATCGCATCGTGCAACCCCATGCGATGATTGGCGCCGCCGCCGCACGCCACCGCATATTTATCCAGCCGCCGCAAACCCGGCGCGGTTTTGCGCGTGTCCAAAATAAGCGGGCCATCATCCCCCGCCATCCGCGTGAGGGCTTTCGTGGCCGTGGCAATGGCCGTCATGCGTTGCGCAAAGTTCAAGGCGGTCCGTTCCGCCGTCAGCAACGCCCGCGCCGACCCGCTCACCCGCAGCAAAGTTGCGCCCGCCGCGGCCCCTTCGCCATCGGGAACAAGAATGTCCACCTTCACATTCGCATCCACCGCGCGAAACACTTCCGCCGCAACCCTCATCCCGGCCACAATCACGTCCTGACGCGTCACCAGAGCGGCGCTGGCCGTGGCGTCATCCGGCACCAGCGCCAGCGAAGTGGCATCGCCGCTGCCAACATCCTCCTCCAGCGCCCGCGCAATCAACTCGCGCAGGTCCGGTTCCTGCTCCAACGGCAACATGCTTTTGCTCATGGCATCCTCTCCCGCTTACGGCTTCTTTTTGCGCGTTCGCAACTTGCGTCCGGGGTGATAAACCACCGACTTGCGCCGCCCTTCCTGCACCAGGCCCTTGAATGGGTTTTCCTCATTTTTAAGCTCATAAATCTGATCGCGCAACAGAGCGGCGCGTTCAAACTCCATTGACTCGGCGGCCTCCGCCATTTCGCGCTCCATCTCCGCAATCGCCCGCACCACATCGTAGTCGCCACCCGCCTCCCGGACGACATATTCCTCCGTCTCGCGGGCTTTTTCCTCCTGCCGCAGACTGTCGCGAATGGCTTTTTCAATTTTGCGCGGAGTAATCCCGTTCGCCAAATTATAGGCCTCTTGAATCCGGCGGCGCTCCCCCGTCAATTCAATCATGCGCCGCATGGAATCGGTCACTTGGTCGGCATACAAAATCACGCGCCCCTGCAAATGACGCGCGGCGCGGCCCGCCGTTTGCACCAGCGACGTTTCGCTGCGCAAAAAACCTTCCTTGTCCGCGTCCAGCACCGCCACCAGCGCCACTTCCGGCAAGTCCAGCCCCTCCCGCAGCAAGTTAATGCCAATCAAGCAGTCAAAATCCGCCTGCCGCAATCCCCGCAGAATAGCCACCCTATCCAGCGCCGTAATATCGGAATGCAGATATTTGCAGCGAATCCCAATCTCCTGCAAATAAGCGGACAAATCCTCCGCCGTTTTTTTCGTCAGCGTCGTCACCAGCACGCGCTCCTGACGCTCGGCGCATTGGCGCACCTCCTCAATCAAATCATCCACTTGCCGGGCCAGCGGACGCACCTCGACCAGCGGGTCCAGGATGCCGGTCGGTCGAATAATCTGCCGCACCGGCGCGCCCGCCAACTCCCGCTCCAGCGGCCCCGGCGTCGCCGACGTGAACAGCGTGCGCTGCGTCATGCCCTCGAATTCGTCATAGCTCAACGGGCGGTTATCTAGCGCCGAGGGCAGCCGGAACCCGTGCTCCACCAGCGTGCGTTTGCGCGCCTGATCTCCATTGAACATCCCCCGCACCTGCGGTAGCGTCACGTGCGATTCATCCACCACCGTTAAAAAATCCTTGGGGAAGAAATCCATCAGCGTATAAGGCCGCGAGCCGCGCGGACGGTTCGCCAGCGGGCCGGAGTAATTTTCAATGCCGCTGCAATAGCCCACCTCCTGAAGCATCTCCATGTCGAAGGTCGTGCGCATGCGGAGACGCTGCGCCTCCAGCAACTTGTTCTGGGCCTCCAGCTCCGCCACGCGCGCTTCCATTTCGGCCAGAATGCGCTGAATCGCCGGCTGAATTTTTTCCGCCGGCATCACAAAATGTTTCGCCGGCGAAATGCCCACATACGGCAGCGATTGCAACACATGGCCGGTCAGCGGCTCAATCCGCCGCAAGCTCTCGATTTCGTCGCCGAAAAACCCCACGCGAACCCCCTGCTGGCTGTAGCCCGGGAAAATATCCAGCGTGTCGCCGCGCGCGCGAAACGTGCCCGGCAGCGTGGCCAAATCATTGCGGCTGTACTGCACCGCCACCAGCCGCTCCATAATCTCCTCGCGCGGAAATTCATCGCCCACGCGCAAGTTAATCAGCATGTCCCGATAATCTTCCGGCGACCCCAGGCCATAAATGCACGACACCGAAGCAACGATGATGACATCCTCCCGATTGATGAGCGAATCCGTCGCCGCCAGCCGCAGCCGCTCAATCTCCTCGTTGATGCTCGCGTCTTTCTCGATATAGGTGTCCGTTTGGGGAATGTAGGCTTCCGGCTGATAATAATCGTAATAGCTGATGAAATACTCCACCGCGTTGTTCGGGAAAAACTCCTTCAGCTCCGAATAAAGCTGCGCCGCCAGCGTTTTGTTGTGGGAAATCACCAGCGTCGGCCGATTCAGCCGCGCAATCACATTCGCCATCGTGAACGTCTTGCCGGAGCCGGTCACGCCCTCCAGCGTCTGGTATCGCTTCCCCGCCTCGAACCCGGCCACCAGCGCGGCAATCGCCTCCGGCTGATCCCCCGTCGGCTGAAAGTCGGACACCAGTTCAAACGCGCTCAAGGCGGCTCTCCGCAGCAGCCCCTACTGCCACCGTTCGCGCATCACCAAATCATTCAACGGCAGGCGCGAACGCGGACGCGGATGGGTCTCCACATCCGGGAAGCCAAGCGGCGTCAACCCCACCACCTCCACGCCATCCGGCAGATTGAGAATTTGCTTAACCGCCGCCGGGTCAAACGCGCCAATCCAGCACGTCCCCAGCCCCAGCTCCGCCGCGGCCAACTGGATGTTCCCCATCGCCAGCGCGCCATCCACCGCCGCGTAATTCTGCCCGTCGAACGACCGCACCCAGGCCTCATTCGGCAAAATACAAACCGCCAGAATCACCGGCGCCTGCCAGAACCACGTGCGGGCATAAGCCGTCCCCAGCGCGCGCCGCCGGTCCTCCTCCGTCACGATAATATACCGCACCGGCTGCTTGTTCGCCGCCGAAGGCGCCCACCGCCCCGCCTCCAACAACGTCTGCAACATTTCCGGCGGAACCGGGTCCGGCTTGTATGCGCGAACACTGCGCCGCTTGAGCGCCAATTCCAAAAAATCTGATTTCTTCATCGCCTTACCTCTTCGTTGTATCCAAGCGCCCGTTCAGATTCCCCGGCCGGGCGGCATCGGCGGAAAACCCTTCCACCTGCGCCGTACACTTGGTGTCTTGAATTTCACCCGCCACAATCAACCGCGAAGCCGGGAACTTCGCCGTGGCCCCCATATCCTTCACAATGGAAAACACATGCCCATTCAGCGTCCCGCTCATCACCTCCGCCCCCCAAAGGCCGACAATCTCCACCACGCCATTGCGCACATACACATTCACCAGCCCGTTGTCGCACACCGTCCCCGGCGTCATCTCATCCGTGCTCGTGAAACACAAATTGAAGTTGCCCCCGAAATTCGCGTTCGTGACCACACCCCCGCCGCCGCCACCGCCCCCCCCGCCGCTGGAATTATCAATCGCCACCGCCAGCGCGCTGCCCACCGCCACCGCCCCGCCCACAATAATCGCCCCCGGCAGCAGATAACGCGCCTTGCTCGGACGCGCCGGCGCGGGCAACGCCGTCGCCGCCGCGGAAGCCGCCGCCTGCTGTTGCGCCTTTTGCGCCACCGCGCTCGCCGAAGGAATCGCCTCCGGCGCAACCGTGCTATCCACCACCTTGACCGTATGCCAATCGGTCTCCTTCGTTTCGCCGTCGGCATTCTCCGCCTGAATATAATAAAACAGTTGCGCCCCCGGCCCAATCATATGCCCCGGAATCGTCCCATACCACATCCCCGCCCCCGAACGGCTCATGGACACCCGGAAAGGCGTCATCCCGCGCGAAGCCGCATAAAAGAGCGACACCGACTCCACCCGCGCCGCCGCGTCACGCACCGTCGCCCGCACCCCCAGCGGCTGACTCTTCGCCGCCACCGCAATCGCATCGTGTCCAATCACCGGCACACCCCACCCCGGCGACGCCGCCAGCAAAACGGCCAAACCCGCCGCGACCCATTTCCAACTTCGATTCATGCTACGCTCCAACTTTTCCACGCCATGGAAAACAAATACCTGATTTTTCCATGCTATGGAAAATTATTTTCCACACCATGGAAAAATTCACCCCCATCGCCTCCCCTTTGGTGCCTTACGTGCGCCCCTGCCATCCCCTCACGGTTGCCAGCAAGGCACCAGTTTTATCATCGGTCTCGTGCCCGCCGTCCGCAGGACGTGGTGCAGAGGATTTCTTTTGCATTGGGGCGGGGTTCCCACGCGAAAATAAGGCGGCTATTTTTCGAAGATGGCGCGTTGAAGCCGACCCTCGCTGGACTCATGTCCGCGAGGGTCGGCAGCGACGCGCCAGAACGAAAAAGAGACCCTTGGTTTTCGCGCCGCCCCAATGCAAAAGAAATCCTCTCTCGGCAGCTCCCGCCTCACCCGCCACCCCCGCCACCCGGCGCGGGCTAAGGCTGGAAGCGGAAGTTGCTGAACTGCCAGGGGTCGCTGAAATCCAACTGGACGTCGGGGTGCTCGCCGAAAAATATGCGGCGTTGCTGCAGCGGCGTCCAACCGGCCGGTTGCGATACCACCGGACCGATGTACGGCTCGGCGATGCGCAGGATTTCATCGTGCGGCATGGCTTCGGGCAGGCATACGCCGCGCTTGGGATTCTTCAAGGTCCAGAGCAGACCGCCCAGAACGCCGGCGGCAACTTGCACCGCTGTGGCATTCGAGTGCGGCACCTTTTTGCGCGCATCGCCAATGGACAGGATGCTGCCCGTCCACCAGGACTGAAAGCGCGGGCCCATCAGAAGCGCGCCCATGATGTTTTGCCCATCGCTGATTTCATCGGTCATGATGCGGATGCGCGGTTGCAGCTCGTAGTTGCGGCCGCGCAGCTCATGCAGCGAGGCCATGGTTTCGTTGCCGGGCAGATAGGCGTAATGCACCGTGGGGCGATAGACAACCCGCCCGCGCCGACGGACGGTCAGAAAGTCCGAAATGGTAAAGGATTCGCCGTGAGTGACAATCATGCCGACAATTTCAAAGTTGGGAATCCACGAGCGCACCCATGTATTCATGCCCATCTGCGGCAGGATAATCATATTGCCGGGGCCGGTTTGAGGAACAATCGCGTGGGCGGGCAGGTTCTTTTCGTGGGTGCCCCACGCCAATTCGCTGGGCGAAATGGCCTCATCCCACATGCCTTCCACGCTCCAGGTGCCGACAAATTCATCGTGTTGCTTGGGCTGGCTGGTGCGTTGGCGGTCCCACTCGCTGCAATGAATCACCTTGACGGTCAACGCCCGCGCCAGCTCGGCAAAATTTTCTTCGGCCATCAGTCGTTCCAGTTGGCGGGAGCGGCCGCGGGTCATGGTTTCATTCTTCAGCACATGTTCGCCAATATCCAGCAGACCGCGCTTGACGAATTGAGAAATCAGTCCCGGATTGGCGCCTTGGTCAATCGCGGCGGTCGTGGCGCGTCCGTTGCGAGTGGTCAGCGGCATCAGTTTGGTGTAGCGTGGATAAAGGGATTTTTCGATGGAAGGCTTTTGCGCGGTCGGCCCGATGGTTTCCCACGTTTCGAGCGATGCGTTGAGATAAAGCACGCGGTTCTTTTGCGCCCACTCCAGAATTTCAAAACAATCAATGCTGCGGGCCAAGTCGAGAATCAAATCGCCCGCGCTGACATGCGTGGAGAGCAGGCGGGTCATGTTGGCGGGCGTAATCCGCTCGCGCACGAACGTGAGGCCTTTTTTCATCCACGGCTCCAGAACCTTGGTGCGGTCTTCGCAATCCATGACCGTAATGTTGCGGAAGGGCACCTTGACATGCCGCGGCAGCATCGTCAGCAAAGCTCTCGCCACCACGCCAAAACCCGTGAACAAAATACGGCCGTTGAACTCTCTCATGCTTCTGCTCCTTTCCGGCGACCATTCATCGCCTGAGGGGTTATTTTGTTCAGCCCTGCGCCTGGCGCGCCGGATGGCGCTCGCAACCGCCACCTCAATGGCGGTGCAGGGACTGGCGGAATTCTTGCGGCACCGGCTCGCTGCCTTCCCAGACGATTCGCCTGAAATGGTCCGGATCCGTATTGCCTTCAGTATTAATCAGTAAAATTTGCGAGTCGGGGCCAATCTTCATTTTGGCCTTCAAGTCGGCCAGAGCTTTGTGCTCGGCCAGATACATCAGCGCGCCCAGCGTCACCGCGCCCGATTCGCCGGAAACGATGAATGGGTCGCCCGACACCGGCACCGCGTACACGCGCATGCCCTTGGCGGCGATGAAGTCCGGGCACGACAAAAAGAAATCGGCGCAACGGTCGAGAATATTCCACGCCAGCGGGCTGGGGTCGCCGCAGGCCAGACCGGCCATGATGGTGTCCAGCGTGCCGTCCACCGAGTGCGCTTGCCCGTCGCCCCGCCGCACGGATTCAAACAGGCAGGCCGCTTTGTCCGGCTCCACCACGGTCACGATGGGCCGCGATTCGCCGAACAGTCCGCGGTAATAACCCGCCACCGAAGCGGCCAGCGCCCCCACCCCGGCCTGAATAAACACGTGCGTCGGCCGTGCGATACCCTGCCCGGCCAGTTGCTCCTGAACTTCCGTCAGCATGGTCGTATAGCCCTGCATCACCCAGCAGGGAACGTCCTCGTAGCCCGGCCACGAGGTATCGGAAATAATCTGCCACCCGAATTTTGCGGCGTCCCGCATGACGGCCCGCACAGCATCGTCATAGGTGCCGGCAATCACCTTCACCCGCGCGCCAAAGTTTTTAATGGCCTCAATGCGCGGCTTGGACGTGCGCTCGTGAACGTACACCACGCAGTTGAAGCCCAGCTCCATCGCCGACCCG
>Ga0255347_1004637_pt1 | contig 16427 bp, 17 predicted proteins | sample wastewater_treat_2_FD_192479 | JGI IMG/M metagenome (GOLD analysis project Ga0255347, IMG submission 192479) | Wastewater microbial communities from Lulu Island WWTP, Vancouver, Canada - plant24 | ecosystem: Engineered > WWTP > Wastewater > Unclassified | place: Canada: Vancouver, British...
GATGCGGCAGCATCTAATGGATGCTTATTTTGTCATGCAATTATCAAGGTACATTCAGCAACAAAATTTGCATTACTTTTTATTAAAAACCTATTGACTTCATATAGTTAGTCTCCATCAGAGCTGCAAGCCGGTCTATTTCATACCTGGTCCTCTTTTCTGTCACGCAGAGAAGGACGCCGTTTTGGATCCCGTAATCCCTGTTGAGGTTATAGCCGCCTAAGATGTTATCCTTGATAAGCTCTTTGTTTATAAGATCTGCATCTGCCGGCCCGATCAAAGCAAACTCTTTAAAGAACGGTTGCTTGAATGCCAATTTGTATTTGCCTGATGCCGTCAGCCTGTTTTCCGCATAATGGGCTTTTTCAGTACATTGATAGGCTGCCTCCATAAGACCTTTTTTCCCCAGGGTGACCATATAGATGGAGGCGATAAGGGAATTCAGGTTCTGGTTGGAGCAGATGTTGGAAGTGGCTTTGTAGCGCCGGATATGCTGTTCCCTTGCCTGCAGGGTAAGTACGAAGGCTCGTCTGCCGTCCGCATCAAGAGATTGCCCGACTATTCTGCCGGGCATCTTGCGCATAAGCTTTGAGGTCACGGCCATAAATCCTAAATAGGGTCCTCCGTAATTCAGATTATTGCCCAGTGCCTGGGCATCACCCACTGCGATATCTACGCCGTATTCCGCTGGTTTTTTCAAGACCGCCAAGGATATGGGATCCACCGAACTAATCAAAAGTGACTTGTTGTCGTGGGTTATTCTCTCGATCTCGGTCAGGTCTTCGATAATGCCGAAAAAGTTTGGACTCTGGACTATGACAGCTGCGCTGTCTGTACCGATAAGAGTGTTTAGTGCTTCCGGATCGGTAACACCTTCTGACATCGGTATCTCCTTGATCCAGATATTTCGGAAGTGCATGTAATTTTCAAGTACCCTGCGTGTCTCCGGGTTTACCGTCTTAGATACCAGTATGGTGCTCCGCCTTGTGTTGTCTGCAGCCATGATGGCAGCTTCTGCGCAGGCGGTGGCCCCGTCGTAAAGCGAAGCATTGCTGACGTCCATGCCGGTAAGCCCGCAAATCATTGTCTGGTATTCAAAGATGGCCTGCAAAGTCCCCTGACTTATCTCCGGCTGATATGGCGTATATGCGGTATAAAACTCAGAGCGTTTTGCCAGATGTTTGATCACCGATGGGATGTAGTGATCATAAGCCCCTGCTCCGAGAAAGCAGACAAGATCGTTAACAGACCTGTTATTTCCGCCAAGCTCTTTCATTCTCTGCTCGATCTCGGGCTCGGAAAGGCCGGGATCAAGCTTCAAATCCGCAGAAAGTTTCAGGTTGTCAGGAATATTCCGGAAGAGTTCGTCCATGGATATTATTCCGATGGCATCCATCATCGCCAAAGCATCCCCATCGGTGTTTGGGATATACCTGTGCATTTTATTCCTCCTTTTCGCAGAATACTTTGTAGGCGTCCTCGTCCATCAAATTCTCCAGCTCAGTAGGGTCATCCATTTCAATGACAGTGATCCAGTTTTCGTAAGGTCCCTCGTTCAAAAGTTGAGGGGAATCCTCCAATTCTTCATTAATCTCAATGACCTTTCCCGATACCGGAGCAAAGGAATCGGAAGCAGCCTTCACGGACTCAACGACGCAAAAAACATCTCCGGCCTTGTAATACTCATCCATTTCAGGGAGCTCCACATAGACGATTTTTCCCAGCGCATGCTGTGCATAATCCGTGATCCCGATTGTTGCTCTGCTGCCGTCGACTCTTACCCACTCGTGGTCTTCCGAATAATACAAACCTTCCATTGTTACCATTTCTTTTACCTCCGCTTATTTGTTCCTATAATAATTATTTTACATAAATCGCCTATTGGCTATAAACAATTTTTGCTTATTTTTTATAATTTTTAGCATAGAACCTTTTATCGACTATTTTAGCTTTAGCTACCCTTTTTCTGATTTGGATATCGATGATGTTTCCAAGCTCGGCATATTCTTTCTTTACAAGAGCGAAGCCGATGTTCCTGCCAAGGGTGGGGGAATAATAGCCGGTGGTAACAAAGCCGATGGCTGTACCCTCAGAAAGCACATCGTAGCCATGCCTCGGTACTCCGTTTTCTATCATTTCAAAGCCCACTAATTTTCTTGAGGTTCCTTCGTGTTTCTGTTTAAAGAGCGCTTCACGCCCGATAAAATCCCCCTTGTCGAATTTAATAAAGTATCCCAGACCGGCCTCAAGGGGCGATATATCTTGAGAGATTTCGTTGCCATAAAGAGGGAGAGCAGCTTCAAAACGCAAGGTGTCTCTGGCACCAAGGCCCACCGGAACGACACCGTCGGTCTTGCCCGCTTCCAATATCTTCTCCCATACCAATGGGGCATCCTCATGTCCTAAATAAATCTCAAAGCCGTCTTCGCCGGTATAGCCGGTTCTTGACAACAGGCAGCTTGCCCCGGCGATCTGCACATCTTGCATCAAATAAAATGAAGGGATTTTTGAAAGATCCGTGTCTGTGAGCTTTTGAAGTATTGCTTCAGCCTTTGGTCCCTGCAGGGCCATTTCGGAAATCCGGTGTGAAAGGTTGTTTATATCAACATCGTACCCCTTACTTTGATCGAGCATCCATTGATAGTCCTTCTCCATATTTGCCGCATTTACTACAAGAAGATAATGATCCCGGGAATACCTGTAGACCAGCAAGTCGTCCACCACACCGCCGCTCTCGTAGCACATGAAGGTATAAATCACCTGATTGTCATTCATAATTTCAATATTATTGGTGAGGAGGTTCTGAAGGTATGGCGCAGCCTCTTTCCCTTTCACCTCGACCTCACCCATATGGGAAACATCAAAAAGCCCGGCAGCAGTTCGCACGGCTTCATGTTCAAGAGTAAGGCCGGAGAACTCTACCGGCATTGACCAACCGGCATAGTCCACCAATTTTCCTCCGTATTTTTCATAAACCGGATATATGGAGGTTGTTTTTAGATTATCCATAACATTTCTCCTTAATAAATTAATGCGATTCGCAATATAATTCTATGCTATGACTGGATCCTTTTCAATATTTGATATAATTTTAACCCGAAAAGAAGCGATCGATTCGTCCTTGACTCCTATTCCTATCGCCCTGTATTATAACTCCCGGCGGGTGCAACTCTTAAATCAGCTAAAACTGTCGCAAATTGCATTCTGTGTATAACAAACAGCAAAAATAGAGGCTCAAACTCTTAAAAAAAGCGGTGTTATCAGCTAAATTTTGAAAAAAAGCAATCTGTGTATAACAAAATGCGATTTTGTTATACACAAACACGTCTTTCTTTGATTTTTAGCTGATTTTGTGAGTTGTACTCCTTGAATTAGGGCAGATATTCAGCATTATTTATACACAGAATCGATTTAAGTGCAAAAAAAGATAACAGGTACCCAGCCGTGAGCTTTGATGTGGGATTGGAAAAAGGGGGAGTGGCAAACAAAGCGTCCCCTTGCCACGCCGAAGGCTGATTCCGGTTGTCCCCGTCAGTCAAGTCCAAAAGTAATCAAATCCAAAACCAGTTAAAATGTTTATGCTGTGCAAGAGAATTATATGCCGACGCATACAGTAGTTAGCTGAAGCACCGGGTTGAATTCATCTTTAGAGGTATAGCCTTTATTCTTTATTATGCATACCTTCAATAGCAGCAGAGGCTGTGGAGAGTGTGGGCAGCATACATAGTGTTTTATGTTGTCCAAGCCATGTGAACAGCAGCCCAGTCACTGAGCACAAATAAGATTCTATACGCTGCCAGATTGCTGTATATCATGTAAGCAGTTGTTCACATGGCGGCACTATCCCTCAGCCCAGCCGGCCGGGGATGATTGGCTTCGGATCGAAATTTCTATGAGCTGTGCGAACTTTTGGTATTCTCCACCCTTGAAATTCGTTCCTTGGAATGTCAAACAAACTAACAAGGTGACAGTGTTTGACATAGACCAAGGAACCTCATTTCTTTGCGGGAGAATACTACAAAACTCCGCAAGGCTCTACGAAATTGTCTCCGAATCCATAAGCATTCATCCCGGCCGAAACCTAAGAATAGTTGCCTCGGCTTTTGGAAAGGCAACTATTTACGACTTTGAAGCTCGATTCTGGTTGCCTCCGGCGGGGAAGCAGCTGGCCGGGGCAGGAAAAGCAACCAAAACCCCGGCCGAAACCTAAGAATAGTTGCCTCGGCTTTTGGAAACGCAACTACCTGCGGCAATATAGCTCATGCCCGCCGGAAATGTAAACCAAACTCCGCTCAAAGATAGATTTGGTTTACATTTGGCTGTGACTCTGACTCCCGGCGGGGAAGCAGCCGGCCGGGGATAGAAAAGCAACCAAAACCCCGGCCGAAACCTTGAAATAGTTGCCCCGGCTTTCGGAAAGGCAACTATTTACCACTTTTAATGCTGATTTTAGTTGCTGATTTTGGTTGCCCCCGGCGGGCATCCAGCCGGGCGGGGCGGGAAGAGCTGATTGAACTGAGGCTCCGACGATTATCTGAACCAATATTCTGAGACCTTGGTATATACTCGACGATTTTGTATTTGTTCGCTGCGGAATAAGTAGAGCCGATCGACTTTAATTGAGGGTAAATCCGGCTCGCCAAGAATAGTCTTTACTTCATCAAAGGTCTTATAAAAGACAATATCTTGGCCGATAGTGATATGGGGTGTGTATCTGCGATTCTCAGGAGGAAATCCCAGTGACTCCGCAGCTTTGTCGATTTCCTGCCGCAGAGCATGCAAGGAGGGCAAATCTCCATTTATCCCCAGCCACAATGTCCGCACTAAATCTTTTCCTGAGAAAATGCCCATATTTTGGAGCCTAAGTTCAAAAGGATGCCTTTCACTGCATATCTGTTTTACGGCTTCGTCAATGGACTTTTGATCTTGATATCCTATCTCTTTGAAAAACTTCAGGGTTATGTGGAAGTTATCAATATTACGCCATCTGCCCTTTTGAGCAAATCTCCGATATTTTTGCTGATATTCGTATAATTGTTTTTTTAATGCTGAATCGAAGTCGATCCCAATAAATGCTCTCATTTTTTTACCTTAACACGATATCTCTTTTTATTTTTTGTTATCCTTACAGGAGCTTTGCCGCCCGCTGACGGATTTGTCTTTCCTCTTCATCTGCGGGCTCGTCGATAACAATGCCGTGGCGGATCTTGATCTCTGTTTCCGGCTCAACGCAAACAAAGGTTAAAAAACCGTCAACATGTGTGGCTGCTGTGATTTCGGACACGGCTTTTACATACACTGTTATACTGGTATTTCCCGCTTTAGCAACCTTTGAATAGAATGTTATGATATCTCCCTTTTGTACCGGTTTTTTAAAGGTGAAACCGTGTATGTTTACGCACAGCACATTCTGGGGTTTCCCATGGGAGGCTGCGGCAGCGACAAAGGCTGCTTCCACCAGCCATTCGGCGGATCTGCCCGCAAAAAGAGTTCCATGATGATTCAGATCTTCGGACTTGACAAGATGGGAAATTTTATAATATTTCAAATTCAAACCTCCTGCCGGTGGCCGGCTCACTATAAATTGGGTTATCATATATTTACCACTTTTTTGCTTCAATGTCTATATTAAAGGAAAGGCAAAGAGGGATTGTTATTATACAAATTAAGGCAAGCTTAATGAAAATCAATTGAAAAGACAATAAGATCCGGGTAGCCGAAGAGATCATATGAATGAGAAATAGTGAGATATAACAAAGAAAAATGTCTATATTAAAGGAAAGGCAAAGAGGGATTGTTATTATACTAATGAAGGCAAGCTTAATGAAAATCAATTGAAAAGACAATAAGATCCGGGTAGCCGAAGAGATCATATGAATGAGAAATAGTGAGATATAACAAAGAAAAATGTCTATATTAAAGGAGAGGCAAAGAGGGATTGTTATTATACTAATGAAGGCAAGCTTAATGAAAATCAATTGAAAAGACAATAAGATCCGGGTAGCCGAAGAGATCATATGAATGAGAAATAGTGAGATATAACAAAGAAAAATGTCTATATTAAAGGAGAGGCAAAGAGAGTTTGTATAAGAACATTTACTTGCCGCCGAATCGTCGAAATGCAAAACACTCTTGCTCTAAGTATGCACTTTTGTGTTATTATACTAATCAAGGCAAGCTTAATGAAAATCAATTGAAAGGACAATAAGATCTGGGCAGCCGAACAGATCATATGAATCAGAAATGATGAGACATGATAAAGAAAGCTTTTTGCACCTGCCAACCCCGCTGGAATACCTGCCGGCCCTCTCCCGTGAGTTAGGTATCGAATTCTATATTAAGCGTGATGATCTCACAGGTCTTGGGGGCGGCGGAAACAAACTCCGAAAGCTTGAGTACTTCCTTTATGATGCTAAAACCAAGGGAGCAACCGCTTTGATCACGGTGGGGGGAGCTCAGACAAACCATGGGAGGCTGACCGCAGCAGTTGCTGCAAAATACGGCATGAAATGCACCATAGTGGCCGTTGATGAGTACCCGGGCGAAGTTTCCGCCAACATACTATTGGACCGAATAATGGGCGCCGATGTTTTGCTTCACAAGGATGACGGTACTCCTATTGCGGACATCGTCGATAAAGTTGCTAAAAACTATGAGAAGGCCGGCGAAAAGCCGTATTTCATACCTATGGGAGGTTCTAATGAACTGGGGGCGCTGGGTTATTATGAATGTGCAAGGGAACTGCTTAAGCAGACAGAAAACAGCAGCGTATTTGTCGCCGTCGGCAGCATGGGTACGTATATGGGCCTTTTCTGCGGACTGCACGGATCCTCAGTTAAGCTGACAGGCATCCTCATCGGCCCCTTTTATGACGATGCCCAATCCTATGCTCTAAATTATTTTAACCGGTGCAAATCAGCATGGAAGCTAAATTTCAACGCAGAAAGATCAGATTTTGATATTCGAACGGGATTCATCCGTGGCGGTTATAATAATCCGGTCAAAGAAGTAAGAGAAGGCATTTATGAAATGGCAAGGAAGGAGGCTATTATTATAGACCCTTGCTACACCGGAAAGGCGTATGCTGCTATCAGGGACATGGTGGCCTCCGGTGATATCAAACAGGGAGAAAAAATCATTTTTATCCACACCGGCGGAACTCCGGGTATCAACACACCTTCCCACAGAAGAGAAATGGAAAAAGAACTCATAGACGGCATAACCATCGAATGACATTGGCTGAGCTTTGCTTCTCTTGTGTCCTGTGTTAAAATATCCTGAAAAGAAGGGAATAGGATAGCGGGCGATAAGGGAGGAAGCGAGTATATGGACAAGCAACGGAAAAAAGAGATCATAACAGAATACAAGTTAAAGGAAACCACAGGGGGCATCTACCGCATTTATAATATCGATACGGGAAAAAGCTTTATTAAAGGGGATGTGAATTTGGAAGCGGTAGAAAACAGATTCCTTTTTTCGAAGAAAATCAACTCCGCTTTCACCTTGAAAATGGCCGCCGACTGGGCAAAATACGGACCCGATGGTTTTGCTATCGAGATCATCGAAGAGGTAAAACCAGAAAATGAAGAAATAAGCAAGGCATTTCGTGATCGCCTGAAAAAGCTGGAGGGCCTGCATAAAGAAAAATATCCGGAAGAGCTGCTCTACTGACCGGGGAACGAAGGTGTTTTATGACGGATTGCCGGAAAATCTGGGAATGCTTTATAAATGATACGGTTTTTAATGAAAAACACATTAAGCAGGACATCCTGAACTCGTGGAGGCGCTGTAAAAAATACGGGGTCACGCTCTACGACTTTGACGAGAATCTTCTGATGAAGCCGGATGAGAAAGAAAGATATGTTCTTAAGTATCTGCCGGAATACAATGAACCGCGGTATCGGGAATTTTGCGATATCGTCGAAAAATTGAATATCAACATCAGCGTTTACGATCATAATGCTAAGCTAAGGTACATAGTTAATTACGATGATGCCTTCGATAGTTTGTATCCGAAGTTAGGTTACTTCTTAGATGCTGCGGAAGATAGCATCGGCACTAATTCAACATGCCTTGCCATTCTTGAAAATAAGCCTTTTATGGTGATCGGCCCCGACCATTATAAATATATATTCCACGAGTTCAGCTGTGCGGCGGCTCCCTTTTATAGCGATGATAATACAATAGCTGGGACGATCAACGCTTCCTTTATGAATACATCGGTCAATAGCGATACTTTGAACATTATTTACAGCCTTGCAAGGCTTTATGAGACCCTAATTTTAGAAAAAGCAGTTAGTGCAAAAAAAATGACATCTCAGACAAGCAAGGGCAGCCGGCAGCAGGAGTTCTATACCTTCGAAAGGATTTTAGGGGAATCCGAGGCTATAGATCGAGCGAAAAGGCTTGCTAAAAAAGCGGCAAAGGTCGATACCACTATACTTATATATGGGGAAAGCGGCAGCGGGAAAGAGATGTTCGCCCAGGCAATTCACAGCGAGAGCAAAAGATGCAACGGACCTTTTGTGGCGATCAACTGCGGCGCAATACCTAAAGAACTGATAGAAAGCGAGCTGTTTGGCTACGAGGCGGGTGCTTTTACCGGCGCTTCAAAAGAAGGGAAGCAGGGCCTTTTAGAGTATGCTTCGGGCGGGACTCTTTTTTTAGATGAGATAGAGAACATGCCTTTCTCTGCCCAGGTAAAAATATTGAGAGCGTTGTCTTCATCCTCAATCACCAGAATAGGAGGCAACAGGCCGGTTCCGATCGACATCAGGGTGATCGCAGCTTCCAAAAGAGATTTAAAGGAAGAAATAGAAAAGGGCAATTTCAGAGAAGATCTATATTACCGTATCAATGTCATCCAATTGGATATACCTCCTCTCAGGGCAAGAAAGCAGGATATCAGGCAGATTTTCGAACATTTCATCAAGACGTTTTCGGAAAAGACCGGTATAAGTATCACCTCGATTGACGATAAATTTATAGAATATCTTGAAGCCTACCACTGGCCAGGAAATGTAAGAGAACTTATTAACATCATCGAAAGATCTCTGGTATTGTCAGATAACGGTGATGTTGACGATTCGTTGCTTCCCTCTGCTATAAAAGAGAGCTACATTGCCGCCAAACTGAAAAACGACTTTAACAAGGTTTTCGAAGAAAAACTGCCCGAAGGCAAATGCCTGCTTCAAATTGCGGAAGAAATAGTTATACGGCGGATATACACTGAAGAAAATTGCAATGTGGCGAAGGCAGCAAAGCGCCTGGGGATATCAAGACCTACACTGTATAAGAAATTGAAAGACCTGGATACATAGTTGTCAAGATTTTCGGGCCAATCAAGTGTAAAGATTTGTTATCGCAATAGGTGATGTAAAAATAATTTACATCACCTATTATTATTATTCGACGCAAAAGGCTTAAAATCTCTTTGCTTTGTTCCGGTGCTTTGGTTGGCAGGCAATTTGCATAAATAACCTGCGGGGGTGGTTCCATGCCATGCATAAACATCAAAGCAAAAAAAACGGATAAGGCAGTCGATTTACAAAGCCTTGCAAGGGAGCTTTCTGAAAAGACCGGAATCACAAAAGAGCGAATAAACATTATCGTAGATTTTTATGATAGTGCCGATTTTTTTTCGGGAGGCAAGGACGATCAAATAATCATTATACTGTATATCTCGGAAACCAATGACCATAGCGCAGTAAAACACATAATGCAGGCTATAGCCGCAGTGACCGGAAAGCATTTTGGTGAAGAATCAGTTAGTACGGCTGTAGTGTGCAATGTGATAAAAGAGGGATTCATGTATTTAAATAAACAGTTTAAGTAGGAGGGGTGTAAAATGAGTAAAATCGTATTGATCCACGGAGCATGGCATAACGGAAAGTGCTGGGATGCGGTGGCAAGGCTGCTAAAAGAAAAAGGGCATGAGGTCATGGCCCTTACGCTGCCCGGCAACGGGCCAAATGACAGTAAGAATGTCAAATATGCAGATTATGTTTCCTATGTTGCAGAATCATTAAACTCCCAAAAGGATAAGGTCATCGTTGTCGGACATTCAAGTGCCGGGCATGTTATGCAGATGGCAATTCCGCTTGCTAAAGAAAAGGTGGAAAAAATCATATTCAACAATGCATGGATACTGCCTGACGGAAAAGCCCAGTTTGATTTTGTCCCGGACGAGATAAAATCCATGATGAGGGCAATGGCCGTTGAACGGGGAGACGGGGCGATACCCATCGATCCGAAGTTCGTCAGAGGCTTGTTGGCAACACAGGCTGATGAAGAGCAATTTGATGCACTGATGAACATACTTGTCACCCAGCCTTTAGTGATCATGGAGACTTCGATAGACAGCAAAGCATTTGAAAAGCTGGATATACCCATGGTATTGCTCTACTGCACAAAGGATATGTCCGTTCCTCCCGGGGCATTTTTAGGAATGTTCAAGGTCCTGGGCGATAATCCGGTCGTTGAAGTGGAATGCGATCATGAGGGTCTGTTTACAAATCCGTCAGCTTATACCAAGGGACTTTTGGAGTGCATAGCATTGTAGCCGCAGGAGAGAAGGAAATCCGGCTGCGAAAGCCGCCGCAGGACTGTTAAACTACTTTTTTTCGGGGACGTTTTTATTGTCCATCTGGGCTTTGTACTTGTTTCCCACTTTGACGGAACGGAATACAGAGCCTCGTGAAATTGTATCGGTGCCAAACCTGCTGCGGATACTGTCCACGGCTTTGTCCAGCCTGCGCTCCCGCTCTTTCTGTTCATCGGAGAAAAGGGATTGCTGGATGCAGTCCTCTTTTGTCAGATCCGAAAGAGAGACCCCTAACAGCCGCAGCGGGGTGCGCCGATCCCAAAGCTCTGTGAAGAGTTTTTTTGAGATGTCATAGATTTCCGATGTGATATCCGTCGGTTCAGTAAGTTTTTTTTGGTGAGATCTGTTCTGAAAATCGTTTCCGCGAATAGTGACGGAAATGCAATATGCCTTTGCGCCGTCGGCCCTCATCCTTGATGCGGAGCTGTCGGTCAGTGCAAGAAGGATCCTGCAGGCATCCTCCGTTGTCGTCACATCCTCCTCCAGAGTAGTTGAGCTGCTGTATCCCTTAGCCTCCTCCGCTTCTGCCAAAACCGGAGAGTCATCGATACCGTTCGCAAAATCGTGGATCTGCCGCCCGAGCTTTATGCCCGCAATCGATTGGATCATCCCCAGCTCCGTTTTAGCCAGGTCTCCGATAGTTCTGATGTTTGCTTTCTTCAAACGCTCCTCAGTAGCTTTACCGATGGTAAACAAAGTTCGGACGGGAAGGGGCCAAAGCTTCTTTTCGATTTCACCGGTGAAGAGGGTGTGGACTTTATCCGGCTTTTCAAAATCGCTTGCCATCTTTGCAAGGAGCTTATTGGGACCTATGCCTATGTTAACGGTAAAACCCAGAGTATTACGGATCTCATCCTTTATTTTTGAGGCGGCTGCAACAGGATCGGGATGGATTTGCCCCATACCGCTCATGTCCATGAAGCATTCGTCGATGGAGTACTTTTCTACAACAGGGGCATATTTTCGGCAGACATCCATGAAATCTCCGGAACTTCTTTCATACAGATGGAAATCCGGTTTGGCGAGGAAAAGGTGAGGGCACTTTCTTAGAGCCATTGCCACCGGTTCCCCGGTCTTTATGTTATACTTTTTTGCCGGTATGGACTTTGCCAGAATTACGCCGGTACGCTTGTCCCTGTCTCCGCCAATAGCGGAAGGGATGAGCCTGATGTCTTTTCCGCCGGTTGCAACCCGCCTTGCCGCTTCCCAAGAAAGGAAGGCACTGTTTACATCGGCATGAAAGATGAGCCGTTCCATAAATCAAATTCCTTCTTTAAAAATCGGTAAAAAGCGGCCTTCTTAATCGGAGAACAGTTTCCGGGGCATTATCAGCTGCTTTTATTCCTTTGGTGTAAAAAGGCGTTTCTTATAATAGCTTTCGGCTAAGTATATCGCAGCGGCGGGATTGTGTCCTGTTACGCGATCTTTTACGATCAAATATGTAACGGGCAGATTGCAGTGTTTTATGAACAATGTATCATGACCTACGCAAAGGCCGAGGATGACAGCCAACTGACAGCCTGCCTTTTCTAATGAGATGGCCTGGCCGATGGGATTGCATATCGATTCGAATCCCGGATCCAACTGCCATTGCGACATTTGCATTTCCTCTTTGGTAAGAAAGGAACACTTGCAGCAAACCGTATCCAATTGAAAACCATTGGCTTTAAATACATTTGCCGCTATGCCCGCCTCTTTTCTCAGCCCGATGCAGTGGGCGATGCCTAATTTTTCAAAGCCCATATTGTGCGCAAAATCCATGATTTCTTCGATTCTTGTACGCTTTAAATAACCTTCATATTCGGTCCTGCATGCCTGTATTGCTATTTTATTGTTCTCTTCGATCTGATATGTATCAAAGCTTTCGTCCCGAAGTTCATCATCCCTGCAGGGACAATTCAAAGGTGCGTCTTTCAGATTCCCGGTTTCACAGGACAGCTTTGTGCAATGGCCGCAAGTATACATTTGATGCTTCCTCCTATATAAAAGTATCAGGCTTTTCTTCGACACGGCGGCCCTTTTCTCAATTAGCATTTAACGATTTTTACGGCGTATGCCTGCGCTTATTACAAAGGGCCTGCTTTGTATTATATCATACAAATGCACAATAATTTGAAATGACTTGAAATGTATTCGGCAAAATACCATATTATAGGTTATAATATAGAAAAATCTAAAAAGGCGTTTACGAGGTTCAAACATGGACGTATATATCGCAAGACAGCCGATCTTTGACAGAAACCTAAAAGTATTCGGATACGAGCTTCTGTATCGTCAAAACAAACAGAATTTTTTTACCGGCGTGAACGATGATCAGGCGACATCGGAGCTGATATACAATACATTTGTTATTATGGAACCAAAAGAGATCACCGGCGGGGCGTTAGCCTTTATCAATTTCTCAAAAGACCTGATCGACAGTGATATCCCCTATCTTTTACCGCCAAAGGATATAGTAGTAGAGGTGCTTGAGCGAAATGAAGCCAATCAGGCTACCGTTGAGGCCTGTAAAAAACTGCGATCAAAAGGATATACCATTGCCCTTGATGATTTTATTTTTGATAAAGAAAACAGTCCGCTGATAGAGTTTGCGGATATTATCAAAGTCGAATATCCTGCAGTGGATATTGCAACACATCAAGGCTTGATAAAACAATACGGCTCAAGAATCAAATTCCTGGCAGAAAAAATAGAAACAAGAGAAGATTTTAATAATGCCGTTAAAATGGGATATGATTTCTTTCAAGGATACTTTTTTAGCAAGCCTGCCATGCTCGATTCAAAAGAAATCGAATCTTTCGATGTAAATATATTAAATGTTGTTCGGGAATTGAGCCAAAAGGAACCGAACTTCTATGTGATTTCAGATATTATTGAACGGGATATGGGTCTTTCATATAAACTGCTGAAGCTTGTCAATTCGGTATACTACGGAGCAAAAAGCAGAATAAAAGACATTCATCAGGCATTGGTATATATAGGGAGCAACGAACTGTACCAGTGGTTTTCGCTTATGATGCTTAAAAATGTACAAAATATAGAGAATGCGGAAATAATAAAATTGTCGCTGATACGTGGAAAACTAATGGAGTTTATGGCGGTCGAACTTGGCTGCAAAGATAAAATGGAGTACTTCTTTACCGGTATATTTTCCTTTATAGACGTGCTGCTGAACAAGCCGATAGAAAAGATAATGGATAGCCTGCCTCTTTCCGACAGTGTGAAACAGGCTTTGCTTGGTAATGACAATGAGCACCGAAAGTTTCTGGATTGCGTCATCGCATGTGAATCGGCTGACTGGGGCGCAATAGAACATAGGCATCCAATGGATAGGATCGGTGTAAAAAAATTTATGGATCTTTATATAGAATCTCTGAAATGGGCCGAAAGACTGAACTACTGACCTTCCGTTTAATTATTATGAACGGCCTGAAGTGTGTATTGATAAATAACCGTTGGAATTAGTTTATTTATGGAGGTATGAGTAAAATGGCCAAGTTAAAGGGTAAGATGGTTTTGTCAGCGTTGGTTTTGGCACTGGCCTTAGCAGGAGGCTGTTCATCAAATCCTGCTGATTCGACGGCAGGAAATTCCGAAAGCGGGACATCGATCGTGCTGGACGGGAACTGGAAGATCATCAAGCAGGAAGGAAAAGATGATATCCGGGTTTTAAATTTAACTGATGTGAGGCAGGCTACCTATTATACCTGTGGTGTTTCCGCCTTGCAGACCATCCTGTTTTATTACGGAATTGAATACCAGGAATCTACCCTGGCTGAGTTTGCGGGCTCGAGTGCAGACGCCGGCACCCCTCCGGAGGGGATCGTTCAAGCCGTGGGAATTGTCAACCGGGAGGACGGAACTGATTTTACGGCCGAGATCAGGCAGAATGCAACCATTGACGATCTAAAGGAGTTGATCGATGCGGGGATCCCGGTGATCGTGGATATCCAGGCATGGCGGGATGAGGATGAAGAGCCGTTTTGGAAAGATGACTGGATCGACGGGCATTATGTCGTTGCTATCGGCTATGACGATGACAATATTTACTTTGAAGAACCCTGCATCATGAATTCTATCGGAAGTATCCCCTATGACGAATTGCTGGACAGATGGCACGACTATGAGGGAGCGGAAGACTTTGATCCGGCGACATCGAGGATAACCCAAAACCTTATTATAGTTATACAGGGCGAGGAACCGTATATATTTGATCCTGTTTTACATATCGATTGATCGGCAAAGGAACGATCCTTGACAATGGCATGCATCTAAATTCGGGGCATGTCAGTTTTTCATGTTATTATAGAATTGACATATTGAATCAGAGGAGCGATATATTCTCGGGAGGATGCATCGAAGGAGCTTTTGATAGCCTGTTCGGTGCTTATTTCTTCTTGGGTTTTATTTCTTTTTTTGCGCAATGCCGTGGCAAAGGCCTTCATTAAAAAACGATCAAACATACCCATTTTCTCATAATCAAGTCCGCCTTGCATATAAAAATGGGGAGTTTTGTTCAATTCGTCCTCCGTGAAATTAGATCTCCAAATCTCCTCAAGAGTATCTTCAGCTGCAGAAGGCATTGCCCCGGTGGCAAATACGATCAAATCGGAATTTCCGTTATGGGCAATAAGTTCTTTTATTTTGTCCAGACCGTCTATTCTGCCTGCGTGAAGCCGGCTGCCGAAAATAATAAGATCATATCTCACAACAGAAGTGCCGGAGATATTTTTGTATTCGGAAATATCGCATTTTAGCTCGTCGGCGATCCATTCCGCATACCGTTTTGTAAAACCAGTCTTCGATTTATACACAACTATTGTTTTCATGTTCCCTCCTTAGAAGTGCGGATAATACCGCAGCATATCATTTTATGAGCAGATAGAAACAAATCACATGTGAATTATACCATAATTGTCAAGTGGAGGGGTGGTTGAAAAACTTGAATTCGCCCTTGGGATGTCAAACAAATACCCCATCTCAAAGGACTGCAAAATCGTATCCGCAGCCCTAGCGATCCGGCCGGGGGCAGAAAAGCAACCAAAACCCCGGATGAAACTCAGGAATAGTTGCCTCGGGTTTTGAAAAAGCAACTATTTACGACTTTGAATGCCGATTCTGGTTGCCTCCGGCAGGTATCTCGCCCGCCGGGGGCAGAAAAGCAACCAAAACCCCGGCCGAAACTCAGAAATAGTTGACTCGGGTTTTGAAAAAGCAACTATTTACGACTTTGAATGCCGATCTTGGTTGCCTTCGGCGGGTATCAAGCCGGCCGAAGGAAGATAAGCTAAAAAGATATTGACATATGTCATAAACGAGATATAATAATAATCGAAAATGACATATGTCACAAATAAAAGGAGGTGAGCAATATGCCCAAGAGAGACGGAACAGGCCCCGTTGGTGTTGGAGTGATGACCGGAAGAGGTTTAGGGCCATGTGCAGGAGCAAATCCACCAAACTATCGCCCGCGATTCGGCGCAGGATGTGGTGCAGGATTTGGCTGGAGATTAAGCTTTCCTTGTCGGCTTGGCGGCTTCAAGAGCGATTTCGCAGGGGACTCGGTATCACCAAAAACACGGAAGGAGCTTTTGAACGATCAAAAGGATTTCCTGAAAGATAGACTCGAGGCTATTGAGAAACAACTGGAAGAGCTGTAAAAGGATCTGAATAATTGGGGGATGCCCTGATTATTCTTGAGTTGCATTATTTATTTGGGTTAAGCTATGGCTGTCGATCCTGCTAATAGCTTGGAGTTGGCGGAAGGCTTTATCGGAAGCGAGGTAGTGAAACTATGCCAAGACCTATGAAATGGAGAAATGTA
>Ga0255347_1004650_pt1 | contig 16384 bp, 16 predicted proteins | sample wastewater_treat_2_FD_192479 | JGI IMG/M metagenome (GOLD analysis project Ga0255347, IMG submission 192479) | Wastewater microbial communities from Lulu Island WWTP, Vancouver, Canada - plant24 | ecosystem: Engineered > WWTP > Wastewater > Unclassified | place: Canada: Vancouver, British...
TGGGTATGCCCGACGAGGAGTAGGTGAAGGATGGCTAACAAGAAGTCAAAAAAAGAGCTCGATCCGGAAGTGCCGCCCCAGTCCGGTCGCATTCTTCCGGTGTTGCCGTTAAAGGGTGGCGTGCTTTTCCCCAACGCGATGATGCCCATCACCATCGGCCAGGAACGGTCGATACGGCTGATCGATGAGGCGCTGATCAAGGACAAGACCATCGCGGTGGTTTCCGTCAAAAATCAGGATGTGGAGGTGCCGCAACCGGAAGACTTGTATGCCGTGGGCTGCCTTGCCAGCATTGCCAAGATGATGAAGCTCAAGGACGAACACATGAGTGTGCTTGTCCAGGGTCAGTCCCGCATCCGCATCAGCGAGTATATCCAGGGCACGCCCTACCTGCAGGCGCGCATTGAGGTTATCAATGAAGAGTTCGATCGCGACGTTGAAACCGACGCCCTGATGGTCAGCATCAAAAATCTTTTTCAGCGGGCGGTCGAACTTTCCCCCAACATACCTTCGGAAGTGGGTTTCATCGTCATGAACATGGACGATCCGCGAACCCTGGCCGACATGATAGCGGCCAATTTCAACATCAGCGTTACCGAGAGGCAGGGGATTCTTGAGCTGATAGACATTAAAAAAAGGCTGGAGCGGGTAACCGCTATCTTGAACAAGGAGCTCCAGGTGCTTGAGCTGGGGAGCAAGATCCAGGGTGAGCTCAAAAAGGAGATGGACAAACACCAGCGCGACTACTATCTGCGGGAGCAGCTGAAGGCCATCCGCCGCGAGCTGGGCGAAGAGGATGAGCGGACGGTTGAAGCCAGGGAGCTGCAAGAAAAGATCAGCAAGGCGCAAATGCCCGAGGAGGTAAAGAAAGCAGCTGAGAAAGAGCTGGAACGGCTCTCCAAAATGCCCCCGGCGGCGGCCGAATATACGGTTTCCCGGACGTATCTCGATTGGCTGATTGAGCTTCCCTGGGCGGTTGCCACCCCGGACAATCTTGATATCGATCTGGCGCAGCAGGTGCTGGACCAGGACCACTATAACCTCGAGAAGGTAAAAAAAAGGATTGTCGAGTATCTTGCGGTGCGCAAGCTGAAGCCGGACATGAAGGGACCGATTCTCTGTTTTGTCGGCCCGCCGGGAACCGGAAAGACCTCCCTGGGGAAATCGATTGCCCGTTCCCTGGGCAGAAAATTTATCCGCATGTCCCTGGGGGGAGTGCGTGATGAAGCTGAAATACGGGGTCACCGCCGAACCTACGTGGGAGCGCTGCCGGGGCGGATCATTCAGGGCATCAAGAAGGCGGGCACCTGCAATCCGGTGTTCATGCTCGACGAGGTTGATAAGATCGGGTCCGATTTCAGGGGGGATCCGTCATCGGCGCTGCTGGAGGTGCTGGACCCCGAGCAGAACTTTTCTTTTTCCGATAATTATCTTGAAGTGCCGTTTGACCTTTCCACGGTCATGTTTATCACCACGGCAAATATGCTTGATACCATCCCTCCACCCTTGCGCGACCGCATGGAAGTTCTGGATTTGGCCGGCTATACCGAAGAGGAAAAGCTGATGATTGCCAGGCAGTATATCGTGCCGCGCCAGCTCGAGGCTCACGGCATTACCTCGGAACACCTTGCCTTTGAGGACAGCGCCATTCAGGCGGTTATCAGCGATTACACCCGGGAGGCGGGATTGAGAAATTTGGAGCGCGAGGTGGCAACCATTTGCCGGGGGGTTGCCAAGGAGTACGCCCGGGGGAAGCAGCAGGCGGTTACCATAACCCGGGAGATGCTGAAAACATTTCTCGGGCCGGTAAAATTCTTTGCCGAGGTGGCGGAAAGGACGGCGGTGCCGGGTGTGGCGACGGGACTGGCGTGGACTCCGGTCGGGGGGGATATCATCTTTGTTGAGGCCACCAAGATGAGGGGTAAAAAATCGCTCACCCTGACCGGTTCCCTGGGGGATGTGATGAAAGAGTCAGCCCAGGCCGCCCTGAGTTATATACGATCCAACGCAAAAGCGCTGCAGATCCCGGAGGATTTTTTTGAGGATAACGATATCCACCTTCATGTCCCGGCGGGGGCCATCCCCAAGGACGGTCCCTCTGCCGGGGTCACTATTTTTACCGCCTTGGTTTCACTGCTGCGCAACCGGCCGATCAGGAGCGATATCGCCATGACCGGTGAGATTACCCTGCGAGGATTGGTGCTCCCCGTGGGCGGGATAAAGGAAAAAGTTCTGGCCGCCAAACGTGCCGGCATCACAAGGGTTATTCTACCCAAGAAAAATGAGAGTAATCTTGAAGAAGTATCGGAGAAAATACGCCGGGGCATGGAATTTTATCTGGTTGACACCATGGACCGCGTCATTGAACTGGCGCTGGCCGGGCAATCCGTTTCAACCGGACTGACGCCATCCGATGCCGTCCTGCCGCCGCCGCAAACATCCAATTCATGATCACGCGCGATTTATAAAAAGGTGCCGAAACGTCCCGCAGCAGAGTTGAGGGCTGTTTCACTGATATCGACTTGACAAAGCCGCAAATATAGGTATGCTGGAACGGTGCCGCAGGGGAGGTTGACGGATCCGGCTGCTTTCTAACAGGGTTGCTCGCGGCCATCGTGGGTGCGATGGTGGGAAGCCGGACAGTTGCCTCATCGCGGCAGAGATGCATTACATTCATACAGGGAGGCGTGCGATGCGAAGAAAACTATACAGATGTGCCGTTTTGATGATGATGGGGATGCTGTGCTGCCTGGCGGTTGCCTTTGCGGCTGACCAGCCGGCGGATGAGACGAAAGTGGTAAACAGGATCGTGACCGTTTCCGCCCGGGAGGGCCTGAATCCCTCAACCGTGCAGTCGTCTCCCGGCACGACGATTATATGGGTGAATCAATCCAACCAGCCCGCGGAAATTCGTTTTCTGGAAAAAAAGGTTACCCTTGCGTGCGGCGCCCCGGTGAACTTTATCATCGGTGAGAACGGCGCGTATGAATCCGCCAAAATCCCCTTTGGCGGCACCGCAAGCCTCTGCTTTGTGGAAAAGGGGAAATTTGAATACGAGTACAGGGCGTCAGCCACCTTTTATCCGTTGGCGGCAAAGGAGCATAAGGGTATTATCTGGATTCAATAATATCCGCTCCGCCCCGGCGCATCGCGGGAAGCCGGCCGGGTTTGTTGCTGCCTCCTGTCGAGGGAGGCGGCGCGGCGGCGATAACAGTGGATAAACGCACGGAGGATTGCATGTACCAAAAGGTTGTTTTCGCTCTGGTGGTGCTGGTTTGCGTCATTTCTCTGTCCGGGATCACGTGTTGGGCGGAGGAAAAAGGAGCGGCCCCACAGCCGGCAAAAGAAGCCGACGAGGAAGTGGCCATTATCAATAAAATTGTGCAAATTAATGAGCGTGAGGGTGCGAGTCCCTCAAATCTGGTGTCGAACCCGGGCACAACGGTGATCTGGGTAAATCACTCCAGGTCCCCCCTGGAGGTTCTTTTCCTCGATAAAAAGGTTGCGCTGGCCTGCGGGTCTCCGGTGAATTTTTCTATCGGAAAGGACGGGGCGTACGAATCGGGCAAGATTCCCTTCGGGAGTACGGCAAGCCTCTGTTTTACCGAGAAGGGGAAGTACGATTATATAGTTAAGGTTTCCAGGACCTTCTATATGCCTGCACAGGGGGGGCTGGGTTCGGAACATCGGGGTAGCATCGTGATAGAATAATGCGGGGGTGATCCGGGCGCCGGGCTGACGCAGGCATGGGAGAAGGACGGCGCCGGCAATCAACGGTCATGCAAAAACCCCTCACCGCTTTATGCGGCGAGGGGTTTTGTGCGATCAGCCGCGATCCGGTCTGACTGCAGGACGCATGATCCGCAGGGACGGTTAATCATCTTCAACCGTGCAGCAGGGCTTTTCCGCCGCTTCGAAATCACCCGCTTCAAGATATTGTTTGAGGTCCCGCAAAAAGTGTGCGGCGGTAATGCCGTCGACCACCCGATGGTCAACGGAAATGGTAACCCGCATCATTTTTGCAACGGCCAATGAGCCATCCTTTACCACCGCCGTGTCTTTGACGGCGCTTACCGCAAGGATCGCGGTTTGCGGCGGATAGATGATGGCGGCAAAATCGGATACGCCGAGCATGCCCAAATTGCTGATGGTAAATGTCCCGTCGGTGAGATCATCCGACGAGAATTTGCCGGCCTCGGCTTTTTCTCGGAGCTGTTTAACCCCCCGGGAAATGTCCTCCAGGGTCAATGAGTCAGCCCGCCTGAGCACCGGGATGATCAGGCCGTCGGGCAGGCCGATGACGATCCCCATGTTTACTTCTGGTTTCAGGAACAGCCCCTGCTCCGGATAGAGCGCGTTAAGGTAAGGATACTGTTTAAGGGTTGCGGCCGCCGCCCGGATCAGCGCATCATTGACGCTGATTTTTTCGGCGTCGATTTTGCTCTGATTGAGCCGGGCAAGTGCGGTGAGCGCAGCGCTCATGTCAATGTCATAACTCAGGTAAAAATGAGGGATGGTTTTCTTGCTGTGACTGACGGTTGCGGCAACCGCCTTTCTCATGGTTGATAAGGATGCGGCGCCTGGGGTGGCAACTGCTTCCTGCCGGCGGGGAGGAGTCGGTGCCCCCCCCGTCGGCGGCGGGTGCGGCTGAAAATCCCGCACATCTTTCAGGGTGATCATCCCTCCGCCGCCGGTTCCGGCAATCCGGGCGAGGTCTATTCCCCGACTCAGGGCGTAGCTTTTTGCCGCAGGGGATGCATGGATGTCCCTGGCGGAGGCAATCTCGGCCGCCCCCCTGGTGTGCGGAACCACCTTTAATTGCGGCGGCTCCTTGATCAGTTCCGGCGGTTTTTTTGCCTGACCGCCCTTCTGTGCCTCCTCGGGCAGCGGCTCTTTCTGGGGGACCACCTTCTGCAATTCTCCGCCGATCACTGCAATCACCGCACCCACCGGAGCCCTCTCCCCCGCCTGCACCAGGATCTGGGTCAGCACCCCGTCGACCGATGATTCCACTTCCAGGACCGCCTTATCGGTTTCAACTTCGAACAGCGTTTCACCTTGCTGGACGTAATCACCCTCCCGCTTGAACCATTTGAGGAGCGTGCCTTCCACCATGGTGTCGCTCAATTTCGGCATGATGATTTCATCTGGCATGGCAGGTTCCTTTCCGGCAACATCAATACATACCGTTGCCGTGCGGATCTGTGAAACAGGGTTAGAGAGAAGTTGAGCATCCGCCGGTTCCGAATAACCGGCTGCGGCACAAAGCCCTTCCCCCCGCAATCCTTTTCAACCGCCTGCTAGAGAACGGTAATGGCCGCCTGGATCACATCTTCCACACAGGGAATAGCCGCCTGCTCGAGATTTCTGGCGTAGGGCATGGGGGTATCCTTCCCGGCGACCCGTACTACCGGCGCGTCCAGCGCGGTAAGTGCCTGCTCATGTATCCGGGCGCTGATCTCCGCGCCAACCCCGCCGGTCTTCCAGCCTTCCTCGACGATGATGGCACGTCCGGTTTTTCGTATTGATGCCAGAACCGTCTCCATATCCAGCGGACTGATCGTTCTCAGATCAATCAGTTCCGCCTGTATGCCTTCCCCGGCCAGTTCCTCCGCCGCCGCCGCCGCGATCAGGGTCATGCCGGAGTAGGAAAGGATGGTCAGGTCCGTTCCCTTCCTGCGAAGGGCGGCCTTCCCCATGGGGGTGGTGTAGTTTCCGGGGGGAACTTCTCCCCGGGTGTTATAGAGGTTCTCGTGCTCCAGAAAGATGACCGGGTTGTCATCACGGATGGCCTCCTTGAGCAGCCCTTTCGCATCCTCCGGGGTTGAGGGCGTGACCACCCGTAACCCCGGGCAATGGAGAAAGTAGGCCTCAAGGCTCTGCGAATGCTGGGCGCCCAGCTGGTTGCCGCCGCCTCCCGGCATCCGGATTACCAGCGGCACCTTTGCCTTGCCGCCGAACATGTAGCGGATTTTCGCCGCGTGATTGACAATCTGGTCCATGGCCAGAAGGGCAAAATTGACCGTCATCAGCTCGGCAACCGGCCGCAATCCGGTCATGGCCGCGCCGATTGCCGCCCCGATAATCAGGCCCTCGGCAATAGGCATGTCAATCACCCGCTGCTCGCCGAATTCCGCATAAAGCCCCTCGGTGACTTTAAAAGCGCCGCCGAAAAGTCCGACGTCTTCGCCCAGTATAAAGACGGCGGGGTCCCGCTGCATCTCTTCCCTCAGGGCATCATTGAGGGCTTCGCGATAGGTTGTCTCCGGCATGGGTGACGGGCTCCGCCCCCCTCAACCGAGGCTGCCCACTACGCGGCACTCGGTGGTAAGGGTTTTATTGACCGGGCAACGCTCTGCGATTTCCAGGAGGTGCTCCCGCTGCTCCTGGGTGAGGTCGCCTTTAAGATAAATGGTTTTGGCAATCTGGTCCAGCTTCCCCTCCTGGATTTCGCATTCAGTGCAATCGGCGGCGTGTATTTTCTCGTGGGAAAGCTTTACCTGCACCCCGTCCAGCGCCCAGCCCTTGCGGCGCGCGTACATGGTGATGGTCATAGCGGTGCAGCCGCCCAGGGCAAACAGGAGCAGGTCGTAGGGGTCCGGCCCCTTGCCGTCACCGCCCACATCCTTGGCTTCATCGATAATGATGACATGCTGGCCGGCGCGTGCTTCCTGCTGATAGTTTTTTATGTGGCGTACCAGAACTTCCTTCATTGCGCTTGCTCCTCAAATTATTCGATCAGCGTAGATGTCCTTCATCAGCTCTTCCGGTTCGGGCCACGCGCTGCTGTCGGCGAAGCGAACCGATTCATCCACCGTCGCGTTAACGTCCCGCTGGAGTTCCTTAAGATCATCGGGGGAAATGATCGCCTGGTCGCGCAGCTGCCGCGCCAGCCGGATGATGGGGTCACGTTCCTTCCAGATTTTATCCTCCCGCTTGGTGCGGTAATCATCGGGGTCCGACATGGAATGGCCGCGGTAACGATAGGTCACCGCCTCGATGAAGGACGGTCCGTCACCCTCCCGCGCCCGGTCCATCGCGTGCTCCATTGCCTCGCGCACCGCCAGCACGTCCATTCCGTCCACCCGCGCGCCGGGCATTTCATAGGCCTTTGCCCGCTTGTAGAGTTCCTTGGAGGGCGCGACCCGTTCCAGGGAGGTGCCGATGGCGAAAAAGTTGTTTTCGCAGACGAAAACTATGGGAAGGTTCCGCGCTGCGGCGACGGTGAGCGATTCATGGAACGCCCCGGCGTTGGTTGCCCCGTCACCGAAAAAGCTGGCCACGATGGCGTCCTCCTCCCTATACTGTAAGGCCATGCCGATGCCGACGGTAATCGGCAGCCCTCCGCCGACGATGCCATACCCACCGAGAAACCGCCGCTTATCATCGAACAGATGCATGGAGCCGCCTTTTCCCCTGCTGACGCCGGTGGCCCGGCCGAACAATTCCGCCATCACCGCCCTAGGATCGGATCCTTTGGCCAGGCAATGACCGTGATCGCGATAGGAGCTTATGACATAGTCCTTTTCGTTCAGGGCTGAAATGGCTCCGACGGCAACCGCTTCTTGACCGATGTAGAGGTGGGAGAATCCGGTGATTTTGCCGCGGGCGTACATCTCGGCCGACCGCTCTTCAAATCGCCTGATCAGGAACATCATTTTGTAGAGGTTGATCAGCTCATCGCCGTCCAACCCGCGCTTCCGGAGCATGCAGGGTTTCCCGGTAAACGGTTGATCCCGTTTACTGTATGGTTTTGGGCTTGCAGAGGGGGTGCTGCTTATGGAGATGCGGCCCCAGGCATCACCGCCATACCTCGCGAGGTATAGCATAGGATAGAACGGCCGCTTTTGTCAAGATGTGCTTTCGATGCCGGACGGCGCATCAGAAGCCGGGCACGAAGGCTACAGCCGGTGTTTTAATTTCTTCTCATATTTTTTAAGCATCAAATCCACGCCTTCCCTTACCAGCACGGCTTGTGGAATCCGTGTGACGGCGGATAACCTGACCAGCTTTTCCACCAGCTTTGTGTCAAGATAAAGGGTGCGTAAAATCTTTGTCATGGTTGCCCTCCCGGGCAATAACGGTTGCCCTGTGATGACCGGATGTCAAGAAACCGCCGTTGATTCCGCCGGGGCAGGGCGGGTTGAGGAGTCAATAACCGCAACCGCCGGCATGCGGGCGCTCGTCGCGGCACCGACGGAACGCGGGATATCCGGCCTCCCGGTAAAGGAAGGTGAAGCCCATCGTGCGCCGCACATCGACCCGCCGCTTGCTTGCTTGCCTGCGGTGCGGCGGTACTTATAGAAGGGATGGCGCCGGACAACCATATTGTGAGCGGGGGGAAGATTTTTCTCATGGACGGTATCAATGTTGCCGTCGGGATACCGCCCACCGAGCTCATCAACGGGAATATGGCTTTCATGACCCGGTGGGGAAAGGAGCGGCCGATTAGGCCACGACCGTTTAGAATGCGGCCGGGTGAACAGTATGAAGACCGTGTTGATGAATCCGTATCAGCTCAGGAGGGGAATTTTCTTTCGCCCTTGGACTTTCTCAGCGATTTTTTTCTCATCTTTGTTTTGCGGGCCGCTCTCATGCGGCTGGTCTTATTTCGGTTCTTCATTGCCTCTCCTTGCTTGTCATGGCGCCGGCAGCATGGGGCGCGGACATTTCAGGGCCGACGGAACCGGCCGCTTCATCCGGTATGTTTCTGCTGCTGCCTGGCCGCCGAGTATATGAAAATGCCCGGTATCTGTCAATCTTAAGTTTATGTCTTATTGGCCGCGCTTCCGCCGATGCACCGCCCGCATGGTTGCCCCGAGCAGGTTGGCCCGGTAGGTTCGTCGGTCTACCGGAGAAAGGAGTCTGACCAGGGGGGCGGGTATCAGGGGGTGTTGTTTCAGCGAATCCAGGCGCTGGGAAATGGCTTCAATGGAATCATCCCGGGTCATCCAGGAGATGCGGTCGAAGGCGCTGAGATTGAGGGGGCCGGTATATCCCCGCAGCGATTTTTTCCCCTTGCGATTGAAATAGAGCTCAAAATAGGACAAGAGCAGTTCCCGGACATTCCGGTAAATCGGATCACGGTACCGGAGCCCGACGAAATTTGATTTTGCCACCGCCCCCACGCAACCGTTGCGCCGGTAGAGGGCGATAATATGGTCATCATCATCTGCGGCGCGCATGTGCAGGATAAGCGGGGCCTGACCCATGCGGCGCAGGGCCGCGGCGGCAAACAGCGCGCCGTCAAAACAGTTTGCCTCCCGGGTGCGGAGTACGCCGAGCGGTGACTGATACGATGTTTTCGCCTTATAGGCGATGCCGTCAAGAAATGCCTGAATGTCCGGGGGGCTAGTCAGCCGGCCGATGAGGTTTCTTTCATGACGGTTCATGGCCGCTTCAAAATGCTGCACGCCAGTCATTGCATGATCCTGGTTAACGCCGCCCGCGGGCTAGTTTTCGGCCCAGGGCGAAGATGTTTTCCAGCACGTCTTCCTTTTTCCTGATGTCGCCGGGGTCCCGCACGTCGGTTACGTGAATTTTGTGGATTATATTCATCAAGTAGGTCTGTCCCAGGTTGTGCAGAAAGGCCTTGAGGGCGGGCCGGGCGGTGGACGGGTCTTTGAAATCCTGGACCAGGCCGATAACCGCCTTTTTGCCCTTGAGCGGGGCATTGATAAACCTGAACGCATTCATTGTTCCAAGCTCACCGACGATTTCCACCTCCCAGAGGGGAAGGCAGCGCTCCAGAAAGCGCGCCATGATGGCGGTGTAGGATGCGCAGTAATAAGGTGAGGCGAAAAGCATCAGGTCGGACGATACCATCTCCTTTAATATCATGTCCATGTCATCACGGAAGGTGTCGCAGCGGATCCCCGGTTTTAAAATGCACTTCCGGTAACACCCCCGGCACTGGTTGATGTGATGATCGGCAAGGAAAAATTTTTGTACCGCGGCGCCGGATTCGGACGCGCCGCCAAGAAAGGTGTCTACCAGTACATCGGTGTTGCCCTTTTTGCGCGGGCTTCCTACAAATCCCAATACTTTCATCACGGTTCCTCCCCTGCTATGCCGGTTTTTGGAAAGGTCCCGATTTTATAGCATACCCGGATAGCGGAGTAAATAACGGAGTTGCAAAGAGCCGCGCCACCGCCGGTTAGAGCAGTCTGTAAGGATAAGCCTTTTTCGTCCACTCGCTCGACGGATAGCGCGCCGCGAGCTGTTCGTATGCTTGCTTGAGCGGACCGGGATCCTGGGTGTTTTTATATCCGGCGACCCCTTTCAGGAAAAGCGCTTCCGGGGCCGCGTCGCTTGCGGGATATCCATCCAGCAGCTTTTGTATGAGCGCAAGGGACTCGGCATAGCGCTGCTGTTCGAAGAGGGTTTTAGCCATGCCCAGCAGCAGGGCCGGAATCAATTCCTCGGGGGAAAGAAAGCCGACGGTGCGGTGGTGTTCCCTGCCCTCCTGGTCCAGTATGATCAGGGTGGGGGTCCAGCTTATCTTGAAATCAACGGCATGGGGTTGCGCGTCGGAAGGCATGCGCAGGGCGATCAGGTTTTGCTGAATGAAGTCTGACACCTTTTGATCAGGATACGTAACTGCATCCATTTGCTGACAGCCGATTCACCCCGGGTTGAAAAAATCGAGCAGAACCTGCCGGCCCTGAGCCTGCGCCGCGGCGAGGGCGCTTTTCATGTCCGTTTCCCAGGCAAGTGTGTGTGTCATCTCCTTTCCTCCTCTTGGGTTATGGATGGTTGCGGTTATGTGGTGGTTGGTGTCATCTGCATCGATCTGTGCTCTTATTCAAATGCGATAAACTGTATGCATACTACCTGATTCAGGAATTATTGCAAGCGGGTGATGCCATTTTTCAGGATGCTGATAAAACGACGAACGGGGGTGGACCGGCGCCCCCGTTCGGCTGTTGTCGCGCAAGATGCGTCAATCCGCATTAAAGCTGCTTGAACTGATCTTTGCCCGCACCGCAGATGGGGCAGGTCCAGTTTGCGGGAAGATTTTTGAAATCGGTGCCCGGCGCGATTCCGCTATCAGGGTCGCCCTGCGCCGGATCGTAGATGTATCCGCAAATGGTGCACTGGTAGCGGGGGAGGGCGGTTGCCGCGGTCTCTTCCTTCCGGTAGGTCGGGGCGGTCTTGGGGGTAGTGCCGCGCTTGACCTGGTGGTAGTAGGCATAGGTCATCGGCTCACCCTCTTTGAGAACCTCTGATCCGACTATCTCGCCCACAAACATGGTGTGGGTGCCCACCTCCATGCTGTGACTCACCTTTGCCTCCAGCACCGCCAGGGAATGATCCAGTATAAGCGGGGCGCCGGTGATTCCCGTCTTGTAGTTCACCTGGTCAAATTTATTGCTTTCTCTTCCCGACTTAAAGCCGAACTGGCCGATGAAATTGAGCGGGGTATCCTGGGCAAGGATGGATACGCCGAACACCTTGCTTTCCTTGATGAACTCATTGGTGAGATTCTTGACATTCAACCCGATGGCGAGTGCGGGCGGTTCCGCGGTGACCTGAATAAGGGCATTGGCGATCTGGCCGTTTATGCTGTTCCCCTTTTTTGAGGTGATTGCATAGAGGCCATAACTTATCTTGAACAGGGCTTTTGCATCCATTGGTTCCTCCTTGCAGCGTTTGAATGTTGAGGGTGTTTCGAGTAAGGGGAATGAACTGGTGCGGTATGCTCACCTCCTTTCAGAATGGGCCGGGCAGCGATGCCGCTGCGCGGGCCGGTCAGGGGGCTAGGGCGATGGCGGACAGTTTGAGTCCGTCAAGCGCGATGTGCGGCGCGTAAAACATTTCATCCGCCGCCCAGAGAATGACGCCGGTTCTTTTGTCTTCAATGGCCAGGATCCGATTTAAAACCGAGTGGATGCTATCGTCGATCCGCACGCTATTGGGCTGAAGTGGTTCAGCCAGGCGTCCATCCCGTATCATGAATGAATCCCCCACAACCGTGGCGGTGAAATCGCCGGCCTTGATCCCGTTGATGGGGTAGGTGTACCAGATTCTTCCCAGGTAAACGCCGTTTTTAACCATGCCGAACATCTCGTCGAGCGAAGCCGGGTGCAGGCTGCCCATCACGATATTGGTGGGCGAGATGGAGGGCAGCGCGCCATGATGTCTTCCCCCTCCCTGCCCGAATCTGAACCCGTTGCGCGGAACGATGGCTTGGGGCCGGTCACGGGGATCGACCCCCAATTTATCCCGCGCCGTTGCGTCATGCAGCATCCTTCTGGTTTCATAGTCGTTGGATAAAAGTCCCACCAGGCGCCCATCGGCAATGAGCTCGGTTGTGCCGGTGGGGAGGCCCTCGCAGGTTATGGCCTTGCTGGCGGTGAGTTCCCGGTCATTGCCGCAGTCGCGCATGAAGAGCTTCTCGGAGGCGACCGGCGCGCCGAGTTTACCCTGGAAGGCGGAGTTGCCCGCGTAAAAGGTGTCAAGCCGCAGGGAAGGGATCAGGACATTGCTCATGATATCCGCCACTGCCTGGGGTGCCAGCACCACCGGGTAGATACCGCCTGCCACCCGTGTGCCGCCACCCGCGGAGCGAAGCGCGTTGCGCACCGCCATGCCGCCGGCGCTCCCGTCGAAACCGGCAAGCCGCGTGGCCGCCGACCATCCCGATCCCTTGCCGTTCATTTTTTCTATCATGGCGGTGAGTGAGGCGAAAAGCATAGTGGAGGTGTCGTCTTCCGCCGCCCTGAGGCGGGTGGAGGCAATGGCCATCTCTTCCTGAAGCAGGGTTACGTCGCCACCCAGTATCAGACCCAGCGAGCGGGGGGGATGAGCCTGAAGCAGGGTAGCCCGTTCAAACTCTTCCAACGCGCGATTGATGGTTTTCCAGCCCATGTCCACCAGATCGGCATCGGAAAGGGAAAGGAGCGCCGGGTCATGGTAATCACGCAGTATAACTTCCGACGGCCGGGGTTCGGGAAGGGCGTGAAAATCAGGGTCAAAAACCGCCCCTTCCCGGGCCTTGCGGTAGGCGGATTCCACGCCGTCCAAGGTAAGAGAACCGGTTTCCTGGCCGAAACCTGTCTTTAAGCCGGATCCATTCTTAAAGGCGATGCGCAGACCCACACCCCGGGTCTGGAGGGATTTCGGTTCTTCCAGGCCGTTGCAGGGTATGTGTGAGGTGTAGTTGATTCTGCAGGTCAGTGTGGTGTTCAGCGAGGCAAAGATTTCCGCTTCCTCGATATCGGGTTTCCTGCGCAGGTGCGCAAGACCATCGGTAACGAACTGTTTTAGGCTCGGTGGCACTTGTTCTATCCTCGTGTTGAAGGCGGCGGCATGCTGAAACCTAGACGGAGGTGCCGGTCAGGCGCGCCCGACTGCGCAGGGTCGGCCCGCCGTTGCCCAGCTTTTTTGACTGCATCGGCTGTCCCTTGCCGCAATTGGATATGGGGAAAATGCTGAAGTCATTTCCCACCGCGTCAACCTGCATGAGGAAATCACGGCTGTCGGCGGTAATGCCTCCATCGCGGAAAAGCCGGCCGGGCGCTCCGTTGGTGATCTCGTAAACCTTGCGGGCGGTGATGCGAAAATTTTCCCGTGACTCGGCAATGGAGGGAATGCGGTGGCCCACCAGGTAATAGCCGTGATCAATCTCCCCGAGGATATCCTTTGGGTCCCGCGTGCCGTTTTGGATCACCGTGGTTGACATCCTGATCAGGGGCACCAGCGCGGCGTCGACGCTGGTAAAGGAGCCGTTGGGCTCATCCCCGAAGACGGCGGCGGTCTGCCGGCTGTTCATGAATCCCCGGTACATGCCGTTTTCAATGTGATATACCCTTCTGCCCCGGGTTCCTTCATGATCGTACCGATAGTGGCCGAAACCCGGAAGGGCTGGGTCGGAATAGGCGGATAGCAGCGGTGAAGCCACCTGCCTGCCCACCTGGTTGCGCTCAAGATCATGCAGGAGCCATGAGCGGCCGGCGTATGCCGTTTCCATTTTGAGCGCCCGGTCCAGCTCATTGGGGTGGCCGATGATTTCATGGACCAGGAGCGCGTTAAAGTGAGGATCGGTGACCACGGTGACCGGTTTGCCGGTATCGCGCAGCGGGGGCGCGTCGGCCAGTTCCAGCGATTCGCGCGCCAGCGCCAGCGAAAACGACCGCAGATCCCTGCTGTGGATGAAGGGACCGGTACATCCTTTTTCAATCACCTCCCACCCGCGCTGGTGGCCGATGTCATCGTAGTGCTCCTGGATGCCTTCTTTCCCGGAGGCCACCACGTAGGCTATGCCGTGGGTTATGGCAAAGGTCTGGTCAATGGCGGAACCCTCGCTTGAGGTGAAGAACTCCCTCTCCAGCATGGTCGAGGCCCCAACCTGGTTGTATAGAATGCGGTGGTCCAGCGCCGCGAGTTCTTTGGATATATCCTTCAGGTGGGATGAGATGTTTCGGGGAGTTATGCTTAACGGACTGATTTCATATTCCGCCGGCACCGATTCGCGCGCTATTTCCACCGGGGCCAGCGCCATGTCCCAGAGAGACTCGCCCAGCGGCCCGAACCGCTGTTTGGCCCGGTTTTTGTGAGTGGCATTGCACAGAGCGCGGTTGTATGCATGGGTGAGGCCGTCCTCCAGGATGGCGGCGAAGCGCGAGAGCGCGTCCTTTCCCAGGGTCAGCCCGAAGTAGCCGGCGGCTGCGATTTCCTCGCCGGCCAGCACCCGGACGCCGCAGGAAAAGCCGTAGTCGGTCCCGCTGTATTTTTCTTCGCCGTTTTCACAGAAGGCGCCGCTTCCCTCCGACATACTGATTCGAACGTCGGCATAGCGGACAAACGGCCTGGCCTTAACAAAACGCCGGAGCCGGGACTCGGCCAGCTCCTTGATGCGGTCAAGCGCGCCAATGGTGAACCGGTCGGTCATACGTTTCGCCTATGAGCAGATTGTTGAAAAAATAGTATAGACACATGGTTGTGGTCACAAGCCCCTCCTCTTTGAGCCGGAAAGCGGATGGGTTTTTTCAACAGCCTGTCAGAGTAAACCGTTGATCATTTTCTTAAGCGCATCCTTCGACTGAAAGCCGACCGTTTTTCCGGCTTCTTTTCCGTTCTTAAAAACGATCAGGGTGGGGATGCTGCTGATGCCGAACTGCGCCGCAACCTGCTGGTTCTGGTCAACGTTCAGCTTGACGATCTTGAGCTTTCCCGCGTATTCCTGGGAAAGCTCATCCAAGACCGGCGCCACCATCTTGCAGGGGCCGCACCAGGGCGCCCAGAAATCAACCAGCACCGGCATTGTTGAATTGGTTACTTCGGCTTGAAAGCTGCTATCGGTAATTTCCATCGTCATGTGAAACCTCCTGGTTAATGGGCCGAAATGATTACTAAAAGCTTACCTCGGCGGAGGCCGAGGTCATTTCGATAATGGGAAGCGTGGACGCAGCGCTGCCGAGCAGGGTGTTGATGATTGACTGGGGGGCGCTGCGGTACCGCAGGCGTGCCTCGACGGTGTACCCCAATATGCCGCGCAACGGAACAAAGAAGGTATAATGTTCGGTTCGGTATCCCTTGGGGGGAATGCGGGTATCGCTTACAATGCGGTCGGCCGTGGCCACATTGACGGTGTGATTACCCTCCTTGTCAGCCAATACTATATTAAACAGCCGTGTCTGGGGCTCGAGGCTGCCTTTGCCGTCAACGCCGCCGGACTGAAAGAGGGTGCGCCCCATCGCGTCCTTTACCTTGATTTCCAGCCACATCTCCCGCATCTCGCTCAATCCGGTGGGGAGATAATGGCCGGCGCCGACGTTATTCACCGTAACCTGAATGTCGGCGTTGCGCCACGCCAGCGGCAAGGGAGGGGCGGTGATTTCTATGGTTGCGCAGTTCTGCAGGTTTTCATAGGCAATGGCGGTCTTCGGCTCTCCACCATCGAACAACCCGGGCAGAGCGGCGTTAGCACCAACGAAATAATGGGTGAAAATATGGGCGTGTTCCTTGCCGCCCAGCGCGGAAACACCCGGATTTTCCGGCCTCGCGGTTGAGCCGGTTGCCGGGACGCCGGGACGTTGCCGCATGTGGCAGTCCTGGCAGTGTACGGTGGTGGCCGGATCGCCGGTATTATAAGGACTTTCCCGCCATTCAGTGTAGGTTCTCTCAATGGGCATGCCGTTAAAGGCATGGGTCACGTCATGGCACATGCCGCAAAACTCTGATTTAGTATGCAGATGGGAAAAAGCGGTACCGTGGTAGGGAGACACGGCGTCGGTACGGGGACCGTGCTTGATTTTTTTCGCATCTCCCCGGCCGTCGTCGACCAGGAAGGGGGCGTTGCCGACCCCGGCGCTGCCTTTAACGCTGTGGCAGAAGTCACAGAAGATCCCGGAGCGGGCATCCAGGGTTTCCACGGCAGCGG
>Ga0255347_1004655_pt1 | contig 16375 bp, 10 predicted proteins | sample wastewater_treat_2_FD_192479 | JGI IMG/M metagenome (GOLD analysis project Ga0255347, IMG submission 192479) | Wastewater microbial communities from Lulu Island WWTP, Vancouver, Canada - plant24 | ecosystem: Engineered > WWTP > Wastewater > Unclassified | place: Canada: Vancouver, British...
CATTCAATTCTTCCAGATGAGAAAGGAAAACAAACTTCAGCCGGGCTCCCCCCTGCACTATCCCATCCCGGGATCGCAGCTCGAAATCATGAATATGGATTACTACACTTTTGGCGGGGAAACAGGTGTGCCGGGAACGGATTTCTCAACAGGAGGATGGTAGAAAGAAGAATGTTTGTAACAAAGAGCTAACAGTATTATAATGAAGCTTGATTTTCATTCAACTTCTGTATTTTTCTGACTTGAGCCTTTCCGTAAAACCGCATGATTTCATTTTTTTCTGTTTCATTTCCCCTTTCAAGAACTCTTTTGATGATAGCATCCCTTTGTCCTTCCCAGTCAATGCCCTCCAATTCCGTATCCCAGAATAAAACTGGCCTTAATTTAGTAAGATCAGGAAGTGATTTTTTCTTTTTCTTTTTAATTTCCCTGATGTCATGGAAAACCTGTAAAGTCATTAAGAATCCTTCTTCAAAACCTAAGGCTTCTTCAATTTTCAGGGAAAGACCCGGGTTCATTCTTCTTTTGCCTTTTGTGATGGAAACCAGTGTCTGAGGATATTCATTCAATGAAATTGCAAAAGGGCCTTTTTTTAAATTCCGCTTTTTAAGTTCGCGCTCAAGAATTAATCCGGGATGAATGCCTTTTATTGTTTCCAGTATTTTTTCCATAATACAAAAGTAAACATTTTTATTTACACAATATTGTTAATTTATAAAAATATTAATGTCACGCGGCATGCGGTTAAAAGTTGAAAGAACGGCTCACGGTTCCGGGGTTCGGGGTTCAAAGTTTTAAGACCGCCAGACCTCAAAAAAACCGAAAGACAGCGACCGTGAATGCCCTCCGCCATTTAAAAATTGCTCATTGCTAATTGCGCCCTGCGCCTTTGTCACATACTATCAAAATCAAAATTATTTTATGCTGAAAACAGACGAGATGAAGGTATTGCCCATATTGTTTCCTCAAACTTCTTAATTTCATTTCCTGTGTAAATTACCAATCCGCAAAACCATTTTTTTCCTGCAGCTTCTTTCAGTTTCCTTAATGAGGTAAAATCACTTCGATCTACATTATCTCTGTATTTTACTTCCATCGCTATCAATCCCTGTAGGGTATTCAGACAAAAATCAACTTCCATTCCCGAGCGGGTACGATAAAAACTCATTGTTTCATTCTTTCTGTAAGTCCGAAGGAATTTCATCATTTCAGATGCAAAGTAGTTTTCGTACAACTGCCCGTTTGTAATTTCAAATCCCAGGCCTGAAATACTACGTAATAGTCCGTTATCCGTCCAATATACCTTGGGTGATTTAATTATACTGCTTGTAAGATTTTCGGAATAAGGGCTTAACAGAAATGTCTGATATGAAAGTATTAGGTATTCAAGGTACCTGCGTGCGGTCTGAACTCCTATTCCCGCGTCTCTTGCCAGATCGGAATATGAAAGTATACAAGCAGACCGGAGAGCTAATAATTGCTGAAGTTTACGGAAAGGCAGCAGATCATAGATTCTTGCCAGATCGCCCAGATCGCGTTCAAGGAAAGTGATCGTAAAGTCTTTTAACCACAACTGCTTACGGTCATCATCCTTTATATGAATAAGGGGAGGCATTCCGCCCCATTTAAGCAGATACTCTTCCGCTCTTTTTGCTTTGTCCCATTTTTCACCCAGCAGGACAGGATTGATTTTATCAAGAAACAAATCAGCATCCCTGCATCCGATAAGCCTGTCAATAAGAATATCAGGTCTCTTTTCTTCGTTGGGTGATATCAGTTCACTAAGCATAAAGGGAAATAATTCTAGTATCATAATCCTGCCTGCAAGGGTCTCTCTTACTTTTGTAAGCAGATGCACCTGGGCTGACCCTGAGAGAGCCGAAAAATGTATAGCCTTTTCATCAAACGCGAACTTGAGCTTGTCAAATAACTGAGGCTCTTTTTGTATCTCATCAATTATTGCGTTACCTGCTACTTTACCCCAGGCAAAAGAACTAACTGATCTTAGTTGCTCCCTATATTCTATTGAATCCAGGTTAAAATATGGCAAGTCAGGATAAGATGACTTTAGCAAAGTTGTTTTTCCGGTCTGCCGGGCACCTGTGATAAGCAGAATCAAACGTTCTTCCGAGGATGGAAGAAGATGACTAATGTTACGTTTTACCTGTATATTATGCCACATGATGAGCAAATATACAGTATTTTTATAATTAAATCAAAAAAATTGTTAAATAAACATTATAAAAAACATATACTAAAGTGGACACTTTTAGTTGTGGAATGCGGTATACGGCACGCGGTTAAAAGTTGAAAGAACGGTGCGAGGCTAGCGGCTAGCGGTTCGGGGTTCAAAGCAGTTCGAGGTTCGGGGTTCAAGGTTTCGTTAAGTGTTCAGGGTTAAACGTTTAGGGTTAAGCGTTTAGAGTTTAGCGTTTGTAAAAAAAAAAAGAATTCCGGACAAAACGATATGGATTTATAAGAATAATCCGGGATGTACAAATGCGGGAATTATTAATGCGATTTTCGTTTTGAAGTGCATATATTTCCTTTTTAAAATAAATCCGGAACTATTTTAGCATAAAGCAATTATTTTTACACAAATTTTGATTATAAATAAAATGAAACCCACATGTATCAAATACACAAACACGTATGAATATAATTTTCAAACATGTGGGTTCCATCATACCATTAAAATCAATATCATATTATGATGAAAAAAATTACACTACTCCTCTCGCTTATCATCCTCTCTGCCTGCATTTTCAATATAAATGCACAGGACTGGCCCAGGTTCCTTGGACCAAACGGGAACAGCACTTCACCCCAGAAAGGCCTCCTTCGTTCATGGCCTGATGGCGGACCCAAAGTTCTGTGGACAACAAATGTCGGTCCCGGTTTCGGCGGCCCTGTAATACAGGCCGGAAAAGTCTATCTGCTCGACAGGGATGATAAGACAGGCGATATCATGAGATGTTTTGATTTCAACACAGGAAAGGAACTATGGAACTACAGTTATAGTGCACCCGGATCAGTTTCATATCCGGGTTCAAGAAGCGTTCCGACAGTCGACGGCAACAGGGTCTATTCCAGCGGCCCCTACGGAGATCTGTACTGCATTGATATCAACACGCATAAGCCTATATGGAACAAGAACATAATAAAGGATTTCGGCGGAACCAAGCCGCCTGTATGGGCTATATCCCAATGCCCGCTTGTCTACGGCAACCTGCTTATCGTATCATACTCGAAGGATCCCTACTCCGGACTGGTAGCCTATAATAAGATGACCGGAGACATCGTATGGAAGACTGACGCTATAGGAAATGAAACTTATGCCAGTCCCTCAGTGGCCAAGATTGCCGGAGAAGATCATATAGTTATGGTGTTCTCTTCCACGAATACCATTATGCACAAGGAGATTACCAACACAAGCAAGGGCAGGATAGTAGGCCTGAAACCCCAGACAGGTCAAATTCTCTGGGAATATAACAACTGGGAGAATATGATTCAGACATCTCCTGCTCTTGATGCCGGTGAAGGCAGAATCCTTGCAGTAGGAGGATATGAACTGGGAACTGTAATGATAAAAGTGGAAAAAAAGGCTGACGGCAGCTATTCGGTAAATGAACTTTTCAGGCATAACGAATTCGGTGATCATACAAAACCGGCTTTGCTGCACAATGGTTATTTCTATGGACAGTTCTCGACAAACAGCAAACGCGATGGCCTGTGCTGTATGGATATGAACGGCAAGGTGTTGTGGAAAACGACGCGTAATCCGCTTTTCGACAAAGGCAGCATGATCCTGGCTGACGGACTGATTCTGGCTACCGACGGCAGACAGTCATTGTACCTGATACAGCCCGATCCTTCGGGATTCAAGCCACTGGCTTCTGCAGAGATGCTCGAAACGGGTCAAAACTGGGCCCCAATAGCCCTTGTCGATGGAAAATTACTGATCCGCGACCAGGGTAAGCTCATGTGTGTCAAGGTTACAAAATAGCCGGTTCATCTTTCGCCGATACGGAACCAGTCAAAGTCGACATAGCCCCCGGGGGTTATGCCTGCATAATTGAAAAGCCCGTAGCGATAACCCATGAAATGAGGCATCGAATATTCCATCTTTAGCTGAGATCCTATGGAGATCCAGTTGCGACCGTCAAGACTGTAGAAGAAATCTGCCACATCAGCCAGGTCTCTGAAGTTGCATACGGCTTTGAAATATACCTTTTTCTGGCTTAGCGGTACGGATTGAATCTCAACCGGTTTCCCCGACTGTGCACTGACCATCACAATCCTTTTCGATCCGTTTTCGAACTTCACTCCCACTTGTCCGAATTTCCTCTGCAACACCACAAGTCCGGCAAAATCGCCTTCTTTCATTCCTGAAACATCAACACTCACCGACCCTGAGCACTCAGGACCAAAGGTACGCTGGGTCAGGGTATTGCGTGCCTGAACAAAGAGAGTGTCAACCCGGCCGGTTGTGAGTCGCAGCCAGCCCTCGCGAGCGGTAAGGGACCATAATTCATTGACAGGGTTATGATTCCATTGCCAGACAAGCGGTAGATCCGGCTCTCCCTTCTTTCTTTTAAACTCATCAGAGGCAATAATACCCGGAATCAATCCCCTGCTTTCAGGAAGGTCAAGTACATCAGGAACTTTACCCTCAATGCCGATAACCGGCCAGCCGTCCTCCCATCTCATGGGAACGATGTAAGGGATGCGGCCAACCGACCCGTAATCCCTGAAAAGATAGGCAAACCATCTGCCATCGGGGGTATCAACCATTCCACCCTGGGCAACTCCCTTATCCTGAAAGACCATCTTCCCTTCCCAGGGACCTGTGATCCTGTCGGCCCTGTGAACAACGACTGTTCGCATCCCGCCCCTTGGCCAGGTTATGTTGAACAGGTAGAGCTTCCCATTGTATCTGAACAGCTGCGATCCTTCTCCCAGACCACTGTTGCTTCCCGAAGGAAGACTGCAGTTCTCAATGATCACCTGATTTATCCCCCCTGGCTTAATCCCGGAGAGGTCGGAATTGAGTTCAACAAGAGTGAGCCTTTTGTTCCCGTAGATCATGTAAACGCGTCCGTCGTCGTCGAAATACAGGGTATGATCATGCAGACTCGGACTGAATGAGATCTCTTTCCAGGGACCCTTCTCCGGATCTTTGGCCGACCAGATATAGGTTTTGCCGGTTGTAGAGGAAAATGTCGAAACATAAAATGTTTCATCGTGATACCGGATGCAGCTTGCCCAGGAGCCACTCCCGTAGGCATTCTTCCCATTATTGAGATTCAGTGCATCATTGTCGCCAAGAGTTTCGTATGCATAGCTGACCACCTTCCAGTTGACCAGATCGTCAGACTTCATAATGGGCACACCCGGACACATGTGCATGGTTGTACTGCTCATGTAATACGATCCGCCCACCCGCACTATTGACATATCCGGCACATCGGCAAAGATTATGGGATTATGGGCACTTTTGTCCTGGGCACTTACTGAGATTGCAAAAAGATTTGCAAAAACAATAAAAAATGTAAGACTATAGTGTTTCATATCATGAATTTATGCTAATTTAACAAGAAATCATTTAAAATTTCAACTCATATGAAAAACTTACTTGCATTATTAGTTTTGATAATGGGTTTCTCATTATCGCCTTGCCTGGCTCAGACAACTGTTAAAGACGATTTTAAACCATCGACACTCAATCAGCCCGGGCAGGAATATCCGCAGGTCAACTCACAGGGCTATGCGCGTTTCCGGATCATGGCACCTGAAGCAAAAAGCGTGGTGGTAAGCCTGGGACCGGGCGGCACACGGGGCGGAACTCCCCTTACAAAAAATGAGGACGGATCATGGACCGGAACCACGTCAGGACCACTGGAAGAAGGCTTCCATTATTACCGGCTGACCGTCGACGGCGGCACTTTTAACGACCCCGGCACTTTGAATTTCTACGGTTCAACACGCTGGGAAAGCGGAATTGAGATCCCCGCGCACGATCAGGATTTTTACGCCCTTAAAAATGTTCCCCACGGAAGGGTGCAGCAGATACTATTCCCCTCACCAAGCACCAATACCTCCCGCAGGGCATTTGTTTACACTCCGCCCGAATATGACAAGGATCAGTCGAAACGTTACCCGGTACTTTACCTGCAGCACGGATGGGGCGAGGATGAAACTGCATGGAGTAACCAGGGACATGCAAACCTGATCATGGACAACCTTATAGCCGCGGGAAAAATCAAACCCTTCCTTATTGTAATGACCTACGGAATGACAAACGATGTCAGGGTGGGCGGACTTAAGAATTTCGATATCAAACCTTTCCAGACTGTTCTTCTCGACGAACTGATCCCTTATGTCGATCAGAACTTCCGTACATTGGCCGATCAGCCTCACAGGGCCATGGCAGGTTTGTCAATGGGAGGAATGGAAACAAAAACCATTACCCTTGCCCGTCCCGATGTGTTCTCCCATTACGGCCTTTTGAGCGGCGGAGTTTACAGCCCGGAGGAAATAAAGGACAAGTCGAAGGTGAAACTTATATTCCTTAGCTGCGGCAGTTTCGAACGTCCGGAAGGTGTAGTGAATTCAGCCGCTGCACTAAAGGAGGCAGGTATCAATGCAGTATCCTATGTCTCGGAAAACACAAGGCATGAGTTCCAGACATGGAGGCGGAGCCTTTACGAGCTTGCACAGCTGTTATTTAAGTAAGAGCCGAGGAAAGGTCATGACTTATCTGCATGACCTTTCTTTTTTACATACTCCCCCGGAGAAACACCGTACAGCTGTTTGAACGACCTGTTAAACCAGGATATGTTATATATACCAACTTCATACGACACCTCGGATACATTTCCGAAATTCTGCAACAGCAATGCCGCGGCTCTTTTAAGACGAATTGTTCTTATAAACTCCGTCGGAGACTGACCTGTAAGGGCCGAGAGCTTCCTGAACATGGTGCTCCGGCTGAGGTTCATCTCCCTGTGAAATTCATCCAGACTGAATGTCTCATCTTTCATCCGCTCTTCAATAACAGCTATCGCCTTGTTCAGAAACTTTTCATCTGCTGATGTAACTGTAACTCCTGAAGGCTGAAGGATAATCTCCCTGCTGAAGCGTTCCCTGAGCTGCCTGCGCTGATTTATCAGGTTCGCTACCCTTGCTTTCAATTCCTGCATCCTGAATGGTTTGGCTATGTAATCGTCGGCTCCGGTCTCCAATCCAGTAACCCTGTCTTCCGAAGTGTCCTTCGCGGTAAGCATGATTACCGGGACATGGCATGTAAGTTCATTCTCCTTTACCAGCCTGCATAATTCCATGCCGCCCATATTTGGCATCATCAGATCGGTAACAATGAGATCGGGAATAAGGTCGAGCGCCTTTTTAAGCCCGGAGATCCCGTCTACTGCCAGCCTTACATTATACAAACCCTCAAGGTTCTCGGAAAGCTGGCCGCGCATATCTCTGTTGTCATCCACTATCAGGATTACGGGCTTACCTTTTTCTTCATCTTTTTCCTCCATCCCGGCTGAAACGTCAAAATCATGGCTGTATATGTCCGAATCTCCGACAATTCTCATTTCATCCCGGCGCTTTATCTCAACATACTCATTCTTATCCAGGTGATCTTTTCCCAGAGGAACAGTGACTGTAAAAACACTCCCCGAATTCAGAACGCTGCTAACATTGATATCACCATGCATCAGCCTCGCCAGTTCGAGCGAAAGGGATAGCCCTATGCCTGTACCCTGATTTTCCGCACCCAATGTTTCCTGTACCTGGTAAAAGCGGTCGAATATTTTTTCAAGACTTTTTTCCTGTATACCCGGACCGGTATCCTTCACAGAAAACTCAAGCGTAACAGGCATCCCGGAACTTTCCCCCTTGATATACCTGGCGCTGAAATCTATTTCACCCCCCACCGGGGTAAACTTGAATGCATTGGACAGTATATTCGTTGCTATCTTCTCAATCTTGTCGTAATCGAACCATGAAACAAGTTCTCTTTTGTCCAGTTTAACCTGGAAATTGATGCTTTTTGCCTCCGCCATGGACACGAATGATCCGGCAATGGATTTCAAGTGTTTTATGACATCTGATTCAATAAGTTCCAGTGTCATCTGCTTGCCATCTATCTTTGACAGGTCAAGAAGCTGGTTCACAAGGTTGAGAAGCCTTTGTCCATTCCTGGCTATCATAGCTATCTTCCGGCGTTCCTTATCGTTCAGTTGAGATTTGTCAAGCAGCTCTTCGGCAGGCCCCATAATGAGGGATAAGGGCGTTCTGAACTCATGGGATATGTTTGAAAAGAACCTGTTCTTCAGCTCTTCCGTCTCCTGAATCTGCCTGTTTTGTTTTTCCAGCTGGTCTTTCTGTTCTGATATTTTACGGTTATGCTCCAGTATTTCCATGGTCCTGACACCAACAAGTTTTTCAAGTTCCTCCCTTTCCTTCTGCAGAACATAAAGACGCCAGCGGAAAATTCCCAGTATTGCTGTGGTGATGATTAGCAGATAGCCAAATAAGGCCAGCCAGGTGGACCACCATGGCCGACGGATAATGATCTTAAGCGATGTTACTTCTTCATTCCATATTCCGTCGCTGTTGGAGCCTTTGACTTGAAAAGTATATGTCCCCGGTTTCAGTTTCATATACTCCGCTGTTCTGCTGTCCGCGTCGGTATCTACCCACTCTTCCTGATATCCTTCGAGCCTGTATGAATAACGGTTGTTATTGGGATGAATATAATTAAGGGCTGAGAAGCGGATAGAAATATCATTCTGATCGTGTTTAAGTTTTAACGTCTTCATGTATGGAATATCAGTGCTGCCGGCAAACACTCCGGATGGGTCATCATTAAGGGATTTATCCGACACACGAAAATCAGTTATCACGACAGGCGGCCTGAATTCATTTACCACCAGACTTTCAGGCAGAAAGTCATAAAACCCTCCTATCCCTCCGAAGTAAAGCCTGCCGTCAGTGTCCTTAAAAACGGAATTCAATCCATGGATGATTATAGGCAAACCGTTTTCCCGGTTGTATATCTTAACTTCCTCTGTGACTTTATTAAAACAGCACAATCCAAAGTGCGTCCCTATCCATAAATTTTCACGGCTGTCCTCAACTATCGACCAGGCATCGGGATAGTTTATTCTGTCGATGAGCCTGTAATGTACAACCGCCCTGGAATTAAGATCCATCCTGTGCAATCCCGAATAATCGGCAACCCACAACAATCCACTGCTGTCTTCGAAAAGCCTGTGCCGCCGGTCGAGACTAATCCCGTTTTCCGATAAAAACCTGCTGTCTGCAAGCTGGATGATCACCGGACCCGAATCATTATAGCTTATCTTAAATAATCCCCTTGTAGCGGTCGCGGCCAATATATCCCCGTTTTTCATTCTTAGCAGCGATAACACGGGGGTGCTTCGAGTTGTACTGGATCCCTTTGTTGCAAAGGAATAATGATTCAACTTACCCGTAACTGAATCAAAAACATATAATCCGTCCCGCGCAGCAAACCAGACACGACTTTCATCCTTCAGCATATCCCAGATAAGAATCCCCTTCTGATTTATTGGCTCTAATGCCGGTGGTGACGGATCGCCGGCCCGGGAAGCCGCGACATTGAATTCTGCTATCCCCCGGCTAGTTCCCAGCCAGAACAGTCCCGGAGAAACTTCCTGCATGCAGATTATATTGTTCCTGTTCTCAGGCAGGTCAAACTGGCTGACACTTAAGTCATCCAGCTTTATTCTGTGCAACCCTCCACCGTAAGTGCCAACCCAGAGAAAACCCTTATTGTCCTTGTATACAGGATTGATATCCGTGTTTTCAAAATACCTGACTATCAAATCCCGGTAAGAATTGAAGCGTGTGCCGTTTAGATAAAACCTGGTTATCCCGTAATAATCCTGAGCTGTCCATATTACTCCCGACCTGTCCTCAAAAATATCCAGAATGGTCTTTGCATAGCCATAGAATTCAGGATCATTCTCATTAATATCCAACTGGTTGTAGATAATATTGCCACTGGAAGAATCTTTATCGATTCGGTAAAATCCCTGAATCGTACCCATAAGGATGTTGTTTTTACTGTCCACAAACAGCGATATCGGTATCTGGTTACCGGTTATCCTGTGCCTGGACAGCTTAATCCCCGTCACAGTATTCCCATCATCATTAAGGCCCGATTCAGGCATTTCCATGTTATAGAGATAATCACCGGCCGCAATCCAGTATGACTGATCTTCAGCCTGCACAACAGACCTGACATGTTTTAAACCTTCCGAACTCTCTTCTCCCGCAATTTCACGAATATCGCCCTGCTTTTTGTCAAATAAAAACAGCCCGGAGCTGCTTCCGATTATCATATTCCGGTCACTATCCTCGAAAATCTTTGTTACCATATTGTCGTTTCCGGGCTTTGAAACAGGCAGTTCATAGTACTCTGTTGTCAAAACATCATCCTCTTTGAACGGAACATCCGATTCCATGATTTTTTTCAGGTCTTCGTCGGGTAAGATCCTTATCAGTCCGTTCCTGTAAGTGGCCCAGACAACTCCGTCGCTGTCAATGTGAATATCCGGACTGTAATTGAATTCCGTCGACTTTTTCTCATTGGAATACAGTTTAAGCAGCATAGAACATGAAAACTCCGGATCGAAAAGCACTATTCCAACTTCTGAAAGTATCCATAATAAGCCCTGCCTATCCTCTTTTATCCTGTAGATATCCTTAAAATGCTGGGTGATCTTGTCTCCCGGCTTATACTGAAAGGATTTAAACTCATAGCCGTCGTACCTGTACAGTCCGCTCTCCCCTCCTATCCACAAAAATCCGATATGATCCTGGGTTATACAATTAATGGAATGGTCAGCCAGCCCTTCTCTTATTGAAATACGATCGAAGCTGATCCCGGCACCCTGGGGAAAGGCCACGCGGGAAAAGAGCAAAAAACACAATATGAATGCTTCACGCCGCATTATAACTGAATATTTTGTCTCCTGATATCAGGAACGGTAAATTTATGAAAAAAAGGCTGACGTATCATATGACCGCCAGCCTTTTGTAACCTAACCTAACTGTTGACAAAGAAGATCATTAAAGATCATATCGAATTGCCATATATCACCACCGTAATTATCCGAATCAGGTTATTTTTTATACTTGGCCCGGGTCTCCGGAAGGAACAAGTCTGCCGTGAAATCCCAAAAACTTGCACTATTGTTTCAAACCGCCACGGGAAGACTTGTTTCCAATTATTCTGATGACTCCGTTTCAGTTATTAATTCATGTGGAAAAACCTCATGAATTCATCACGGTTACCTTCCAGTACTTCAACAAACAGCTCGTCGCCCTTGTAGACAAGATAACGGTAACTGCCTTTATCTGAAAACAAGAACAGACTCATGTCATCCCTGGTTTTCAGGAATTCCATGAATTGTTCCTGCTTTACTCCGTCTGTAAAAAGCTCCTTTTTCACAAACAGCTTGTCGTCAATAAAGTATGAGCTTACCGAAGCTGCCGGAATGTTCTTCTTTTCACCGTTATCAAGCACAACTCTAAGCCTGTCTCCCTGATCGTTGATCTTTTTGCAACTGACCTGTCCCTCAGGCGTCTGGTACCATGCTGACGACTGAGCACTGGCTGTGAGTGAAAAAAGAAAACCTACTGAAATTAAGAGCACAAATAACTTTTTCATAATTATACCTCCTTATATTTATATTTATAATATTGATAATGTTTTATCAGCTTTTAAATCTGATACAAGTTAACCCGGAAAGAAGGCAGAATCAAGAACTGCCGGTTCAGATATTTGACTTATTGGTTCAATTTGGGCACAGGGCGCAGGGACTGGTCTTGCAAGTCGTGCAAGTCTTGCGGGTCTTGCAAGTCACTTACAATGAGGCATTTGACCACACTGAACGCTGAACGCTAAACGCTAACCTAAACGCTAAACGCTTAACCCTAAACGTTTAACCCTGAACACTTAACGAAACTTGCATAATGGTTTGGCCCCTGAACCTCTGCCCCGAACCCGGAACCTCGAACTGCTTTGAACCTTGAACCCCGAACCGCTCGCCGTATGCCGCTAGCCGCTAGCCCCACACAATATGATATCATTGATGTAACTGAGGGAACAGTAACCGGCGTTATATGTACGTGATCATTAAAGGATAAAAGTATGTGTATACTTGACCATCACTGTTTTTCCAAAGAAGGAGGGTATTTCCGGAATTGAATTCAGGCGGTTGATTCCCCTGAAGTCGTTGTAAACAATATAGAAATCATTTCCCTCGCGTGGATTGTACCTTAGCCTGAAATTAGTGATCAGCTCATCTTCGGTGTTTAAATACTGAACGAGACCCGAGATCGACAGTTTTGTGCTGAGCATGCACAATGCCTTCATATTTATCGAATGTATGTCGAGTGAATTTGCCCCTGACCTTTCAGGGAACCTGAGAGCATTGAATTCATATTCCACACCCAGTCTGAAACTTGATGAGATGTTGAAATTAGCATTTATCTGAGTTCCTTTACGGTTTCCGTCATAAAACTGTCCCGCGTTCAGGTTGATCCAAAACGAAATCATTTTGTTTTGTGGAGTATTGATCCTGCTCCGGATACCATAGAATGAATATAATCCGGGGGCGATTGCAATGTCATCGGAGAGGTTGAAAGGGAACCTTACCCCTTCTTCACTATATTCACCAACAATACTCCCCCTGAAGCCTTTTTTCGTACTTAATTCTATTTCGGGAGAAACACTCATCGACTCAAGCTCACCGTCTTCCAGTCTGTTGAAGCGATCAAAACTTACACCTATCCCATAATCGAAAAGTTTTGAGTTTTCCCCCGGGAACCAACCATACCGCAGATTAGTATTGACACCCTGAACAGCATTCATCCTTACGAATCCGATTCCGGGAGTGAATTCCTGCCCGGAGTAAAAATATCCAACATTATATGAAAATCCTTTCTCCGATCGTCTTTGCCAGTTAATCAGGAAGAATGAAGGATCGAGCGATCCAAGAGTGTTATCAAGCTGACTGTCATAGGTCTGTGACCATTTTACATTCAGGTAGTCATCCCCGAACAGTCTGAAGATACCATCAAGGCCATACGCCAGGTTGTTGGCACCATTCATAGCTATCCGGGAAGTAAAAATCCCACCCACGTAACTGTTCTCGTTTATCACCTGCCTCCTCATCCTTAGCACTCCAAAATTTTCTCCGGGTGTTGACTCATGTTTGGCGGTTTGCATATCCATCAGACCCAGATCCCAGTTACCTACTCTTCCTGTAATCCTGCCGCCGCCGAGTATCCTTATCTGATCTTGCCCGGCAATGCCTATATTCCTGCTGTAGAAAAGGTTATCAGCCCGGCCGCCAAGTGAAAAATCAAAAATACTTGAGCGCTCCTGGAAAAACATTCTCTTCTCGGGAAAAAAGAGCGAGTATCTTGTAAGATTCACTCTCTGGTCATCGGCCTCAACCTGGGCAAAATCAGTGTTTGCAGTCAGATCCAGTGTAAGATTGCTGTTGATGTTATATTTTACATCCAAACCGGCATTAGCTGAATATTCGGGATAAGGATCATTCTTCACGTATCCGCTTTCCTCTTCATTCATTATCCAGTCCTGAGAGAAACCACCAATAACATAAGGCGATATGTAAACAGGTTTTGTTGGCCGAAGCCCGCTGAATGTAATATCGGCAGCAATGGAAGGCTTGTTGGTTGCCATAAAACCATACTTTGGATCAATTGCAGGATGGGTGTTGGTTTCATTATTGGCACTTATGGTTCTAACTATAATCAGCCCCATGGTTACAACGTCACCTGATGGCTTGAACTTAAGACTGGAAAAGGGTATCCTCATTTCAACATACCATCCCTTATCATCAACGCTTGTTTTAACATCCCAGAATGTGTTCCAGCTCAGGTTCATGGCTGATCCAAAGCCAGGACCGCCCGACATCTGTGCATCATTAGAGATGGTATAATCAGTCCGCAAACCTGAAGGATTGGTATAAAAGGCAAGACCATTTACATTGTCATCATAGGTGTCAAGCAAAATGCCAAAACCATCATATCTCTGAAGCATTTCATCCCTTTTCCTGGACGGTGAGAATATCAACGAGGCATCCCTCATGTAAAGCTTTGCTCCTATCCAGAGAAACTCATCGTCATAACCCATCCTGACGTCACTATCTTCCGTAGGCTGCAATCCAAAAGTCGGCCTGTGCATCGTCAGTTCGAATTTGCTGAGCATATCCCAAAGTGGTTCATCAGGTATGCCGTCAAATTTCACCTGACCCGTCATACGTGTCACCGATACAGCCTCCTGGGCTACAAGATTATTGCACACCATCAAAAGTGAGATTGCTAACAGGTTAAGAGTTCTCTTCATTCAACAATATCTTTATTATGATTTTAATGTCTTCCCTCCTGAAGAAATCCATGAGCCCGGTCAGGATATATAACAATTGACCCCTCTTTCCGACAATTCTTCAGTATCTTCAGCGCTGACTGTATATCTGATGATTAAATAATTTCCGTAAAATGCCCCTCTTCCGTTCGCTTCTATTTAATTTCATTTAACTTTTAAACAACTGTGCAAAAATATTCATCTGCTTACTATTATACGGTTTAAGGTCTTTTAATCCTTAAAAACTGTTTCCTGAGGTTAAAGACATTCATTGGCTTCCTTTTATTCCGCATTATGCTATTGCGGCTGCAAATATAAGAATTGTAGTTTCTTTGAAACTTTATATGATATTTAAAAAAGGTTAAAACAAAGTCTGAACATCATTTCTCAGGACTTGAACCTACAGGCAGAAATCCTTATCCTGAACTCTGACATTTCATAGCCGGGAATATTTACGAGAGTTCAGATGTCAGTATAGCAAGCTTAGGTCAGAAATTCTGTCACTTATTTTACTTTTCAGAAACTGAACCGGGAAAAAGAATGTTTTGATATTTAAAAAACAGATTATGAAGATTCTCTATTCAATAATTCTCGCGGCAATACTGTTACCGGGAACTTCTTACGGCATGCTGAACACCCGCGACACGCGAACTGAACTCAGCAGGTCGCAGATAGAATCTACCAATCCTGTCCTGGATTTTGAACTTAACATTGAGTTAGAACTGTCGCGCTTTGAAGGCAGGTCGTTGAGACCATTTGTTGCTGTATGGGTGGAAAACGAAAAATCAGAATCTGTACGGACACTGGCGTTGTGGTATAACAACAACCGCTGGCTCCCGGATTTAAAACGCTGGTATGCAAAACATTTCGAGAAATTACAGAAACCTGTTTTCACTGATGCCGTAAGTGGCGCTACCCGTTCTGCAGGAAAATATACAATCAAATGGGATATGAAGGACGACAGCGGCAATACGGTTGAACCGGGAAAATATACGGTTTATATTGAGGCAGTCCGCGAAAGAGGAACATACCAGCTGATCAACAGGGAGATAGAACTAAACGAAGATCCGAAGCGCATCGAGCTTGAAGGAGGCATTGAAATTGCTTCGGCTTTTATTGAATATGTAAAGCTAAGTCCTGAAATTACTTCATCAAGATGATGGGAAAGAAATCTTTTTGTGGCTGGATCCGGTGGATTCATCTTTACCTGTCGATGTTCAGCTTCGCCGCGTTGCTTTTCTTTGCACTGACAGGCATAACACTGAACCATCCCTCATGGACTGAAAACAGGCAGAAGGTGGAAATGCTTGAAGGGAATGTCGATCTGTCATGGATTGCAGGTACCGATACCTCCCTCGCGGAAAAATCCGCTATCGTGGATCACTTAAAGAAAGAACACAATATAAGGGGCAGGCTGACCGAGTTCAGGGTCTCTGAATCCGAATGCTCGCTGGCATTCGACGGTCCGGGCTTTACTGCCTACGGGATGATTGACCGGACAAGCGGATCATACGAGCTGGTAGCAACATCAGCCGGTATCATTGCTGCAATGAACGACCTTCACAAGGGCAGCTACACCGGAAGCGGCTGGAACACTGCAATAGATATTATTGCTGCAATACTGATAGTAATCTCACTTACAGGCTTTATCATGATATTCTATATGACAAGGAAAAGGTCGAAGGGTCTGTGGGTGGCAATTCTTGGAACACTTACCTTTGTTGTTCTTTGCCTATTACTGGGTTAATCACTGGAAAAATTAAAAGTTTGGGGGTTGGTGTTTAGCGTAGTCCGCTGCTTTCCCTGTACCTGCTGGGGGTCTTCTTCATTTTTTCCTTGAAGAGTTTTGTGAAATAATACTGGGAACAGAAGCCCAGCCGGGAGGCAATCTCCTTGATCGAAAGATCGGAGTTGGTT
>Ga0255347_1004661_pt1 | contig 16355 bp, 15 predicted proteins | sample wastewater_treat_2_FD_192479 | JGI IMG/M metagenome (GOLD analysis project Ga0255347, IMG submission 192479) | Wastewater microbial communities from Lulu Island WWTP, Vancouver, Canada - plant24 | ecosystem: Engineered > WWTP > Wastewater > Unclassified | place: Canada: Vancouver, British...
TTATTATCAAGTAGGGGAATTTCTATATCAGGATTATATAAAAACATATATTTTTGATGATACAGCTACTATTGCACAGATACTAAGAGTTACGGGGCAGAGAAGTATTTGTGATTGTAACCTCTCTGATGTTGAAGAGGTGAAAGCGGATGAGCGTATGCAAAAATTCATCAAATCCGCGAAAATGGTATACAAAATGGGTAGTTGTTCTGATGTACCTTGTGCTGATTGCCCTTGGTACGATGAGCATATGCATTCAACTTTTAGAGCAGAGCCGGATTATGATCGATCAGAGTTGGACTCAAAAAACGCTCGGCGCCGAGTTGCGGCCCGTTGGCTCATCGCACATGACATTACTGAAGTTGATGGGGAGCCTATCGTAGTAGAACCGCCACAAATACTAGAGCCACAAAAAAAGGACAAGGAGTGAAGAATGAATACTGCTGTTATGTTTTCATCAGAGCGTGATGACTGGGAGACACCACAAGCGCTATTTGATGAACTTGATGCTGAGTTTCACTTCACGCTTGATGTGTGCGCCAATGAATCGAATAGCAAATGTACACGATACTTCTCACCCGAAACTGATGGACTTCATCGAGACTGGTCTAATGACGTGTGCTGGATGAATCCGCCGTACGGACGAGCAATCGGTAAGTGGGTGGAAAAGGCTTATCGGGAAGCGTGTCGTGGTGCGCTTGTGGTTGGACTTCTCCCTGCTCGAACAGATACAAAATGGTTTCATGACTTTATTTATCATAAAGCACAGATACGGTTTTTGAGGGGGCGCCTGAAGTTTTCAGGTGCAATCTATAGTGCCCCGTTCCCAAGTATGATTGTGATCTGGGAACCAGAGGAGGAGTGAGTATGGTTTCGGTAAGTACAAGGACGGATCGTTCGCATAGGTTTCTCTTCGTTACTCTGAAGGTTGAGTTTACAAAAATCGATTTGGGCTACCTAGACGGGGAAGAAGCGGAGAAACTAGCTGATGAGTTTCAAGCTATCTCTAACGAAATTAGAGACTTTGCCAATTGGAGTAAGAAACAAGGGTGAAAACAGTCGGTTATGCCACTACTGCCGTTGCAATAGCGTTAAGTATTACCTTGAGTCTCTTGGCGCATAGGAGTATAGAGGAATATGCGCTAGTGGGAACAGGAGAGACTTTTAAGGCAGCCTATGTGTGTCTACTCGGAGCAGCGTTCTTCTTAGGAGTTGCAGTGCCAGGTATTGTCAGGATAGTGTGGAAACGGAAAAAAGAGGTTGACAATGTGTCGGAATAGGTTTACACTGGGTGATGGAGGAACAGAATGGCGGAAACTACAGTAATTTATCCGGACCCAGCCCGAGGGCAGGTAAGGCCGTATGGCTATGGTACTTATCAGGTGCAGACGGGTGCCGGTTCAAAGACGATTGGGATTCAGTCCGACACAAAGTCGATTGGGGTTCAAGTCGATGTAATCACTCCAGGTAGTTACTTTGTGGAAGGTACCGTTAATCCGACAGACATGGTAATAGCGGATACTGCAACATGGTACGACCTTTTCGGAGACGGGGTAACTCCACAGACTACAGGAATTCAGTTCTCTATTGACCCAGCGAATCTGTCTGCAATTAGGCTTCGTGTTGTAACTGGGAAAATGGCAATCTCCTATGAGGGGAGGAGGACATAAATGGCAAGACCTTCGAATATGAGTCATCGGCATCTTCCTCCTGGTGCCTCCAACGGGCAATATGTCAAGTGTGTAGGCGGTAGAATTATATGGACAACGGAAGGTCCTGGTGGCGTCGTCACCGAGGCCGGTGCAAATGCGGCTAATGCTATAGGTGCGGCGAGTGGTGCTGATACAAGCGCAAAAATAAAAACGCTTTTGGGCAATGCATCAGAATCAAATTATGGTGTTGTAAAATTAGCTTCAAATGGTGTGGCGACAGCAGGAAGGGCTGTTGAAGCAATTGATAATAGATTATCTGATGACCGCACGCCTAAAACGCATCAATCTACGCATAGAATTGGAGGGACAGATGCTCTCCCTTTAGCAGCGCAGAATCTCCCTGGACTTATGGAACTTACACCAGGACTTGCAGTTATTACTGCACTTTTTTCAAAAGTTGGGGGACAATCGCCTTCATCTTTGCTATCATTCAATGGCATTTATTTAGGATCGAGTAAGATTGCGGATATAGTAAAAACACCGTTAGTCATTTTATCTGGTGGATGCCCAACAGATTATGTTTTATAAGGAGAATCAAAATGAGTGTTGAATTGACGACATTGGTATTACAGCCTCATGGCACTGCTGCCGAATGGGCTGCTGCTAATCCGATACTTCCTGTTGGAGTAATAGGCATAGAATCGGACACAAGACAGGTTAAATTCGGTGATGGGACAACACAGTGGAATGCATTGGCATATTTGCATGTTGCTGCTGCAGGAGAAATCGAGACGCTAGATAATCTTGCTGATGGCACAAGTTATAAGCGCATCCAAGCGGCGAAGGCTGCCACTATCAACGATGAAACCCGACTTCCTACTGCTGCAGGTACAACTGTAGCCAATAATATTGGAGCTCAAGCCGGTGCAACCACCCTTGCTAAGCTTCAAACGCTAATTTCATCGATTGATAACATTCCAGATGGCACGACGTATAAGAGGGTAACGGCGTCGGAAAAGACAACTGTTACTACCCTTGACACCGAAGTAAGTGGAGCTAGTGCTCTATCGGCATGGGATCCGCCTAGAGTAGCCATACTTGACCCAGACAGGTTTCACCTTGAACGAATTTCGGGTGGCCGCGCATCAATTCGATATTCCGAAGGTGGTCGTGTACCAATCGAGGTTGTCTGGGTTGAAGCATTCAACTGCGCTGAAGTTTCTCCCGATTTCTGTCGATCAAGGGCAAACAACACCCTATATTCTATCGGGCAACTTCTCATGGCCAATGGGCAGCTGTATGAAGTCACTACTGCCGGTACCACTGGTTCTTCTGCACCTACCTATCCAAGCACAGTAGGTGAAAGTGTCGCTGATGGCACCGCAACACTTACGCTTATTCAGAACTCCTATGATGATCTCTACCCCGCGTTCTCTGTCGCAGGAACCAAAAAAGCAGGTCTTTGGTACTCGCGCTTTCTATGCGATGTCGTCTCTGGTAAGCCGCGTTCTATCGCAGGCCAACTGCCAAGCTACGCGACGATAGATCAGATTCGCTCCTATGCGACCGCTTTTGGCGGCGGTGCTTCTCCAATGACCTACTGGGACTACGAGGCACTCGCTCTGGATGCGTTCCGCAAAGGGATAATCCCGGTGGGGAATACCTATTATGGCCGATCACACAAAACCGTCGAGGGCGTTTGGGGCGGTATTCGCGGAGACCTAAAAAAGAACGGAGATCCAACAGGAAGCGGGGTGACTCGTGGCGGCTCTGCGGGGCCAATATGGACGCATGATCGCTCTCTATGGGGAGTGCATGATTTTGTCGGAAATTATTACCGCTGGGTAGATGGTGTGAAATGGATGGATGGACAACTCTATATCCACGCCGTTGATAATGATCCAACTCTCCTCACCGCGGCTGGAGAAGGCTCGTGGATTGCGACAGGAATATTCCTCAACTCTCCTGTTGCCGGCGACGATTTAGGGGCCAACGACCTTGGTGCCCCAAACTTTGATTCAGTAGTCACGCATTATACTGCATCAGTAACACTTCCGCGCACGATTGCTGAAATACAGGCTGATACCCGCGATTTAGATTATGCGGGCCAAACATGGGGATCAATTGTAGTGTCAAGCGGAATTGATTCGGTAGATGCTGCGATGCGTTTATTGGCTTTTAGGATGTGCATTCTACCCAAGATTCGTTCTTCTGGCCCAGCTCCTTTTACAACTCAAGAAGGCTCCCTCTGGATACGCAACAATGGTGAGCGGTTCGCGCGACGGGCTGGCCTCTATAGCAGCGCGTCGTACGCCGGGCCTAAGTTCATCTACGCGACCTTCCGTCGGTCTGGCACGGAAGCCTTCGCTCTCGTTTTTAGGTAATCTGAGCCCTGATTTCTGTTATCTGAAAGGTGGTGATATGGAACCGTTTGCATTATCGCAGAAACTCGAAGAATTCATATTAACAGGAGAACGAAAATGACTGAACAAGAAGCACGAGAAGTACGAAACGAGGCTCTTGCCTCGACCGACTATCTCATGATGCCGGACTATCCCCTGACGCCGGCAGGCAAAATGATTTTAGGTATCTATCGGCAAAAACTTAGGGATTGGCCAGAAACTGAAGGCTTCCCTGATCCAACAACAATGCCAGAACCAGAAGACTGGAAGAAGTACAAAGCACAAGAACGGATTGGTGAGCAGCCAAATGAACTAACAGATTAGGAGGAACAGCAAATGGGAACAATTAAGAAAACGGGTACCTACAAAGGCAAGTCGAACAAACTCGGCTATGGTGGCCGTTCAGCCCAGCTCCGTGACCAAGGAGTACCAGAAGGTGTCATTGGAGAACTGGCTCGAAAAGCACAAGCTGCTCCTGGTCAGAAGAATTACCATGGTAGTAGGAAGAAAAAGGGAAAGAAATAATGGACTCCCAACTTATCCGTACTCTCTGTATCACAGGAACTTCTGCTGAATGGGCTACCCACAACATTATCCTCGCAAAAGGCGAGCTTGGCTACGATTCCACAAACAAAGCTCTTAAAGTAGGTGACGGCATAACTCCCTTTTCCGATCTTCCTGCAGCTTCCACGTGGGCATCAGGAGCCATTCTTGACAATATTGACGATGGAACCTTCTATAAACGCATTGAAGCCACAATCGCTGACATCCTCAATACTGGCGACGTCACCTCCCTCGTTTCTTCTGCAACCGAACTTTCTGAAGGTAAAGTCCAGCTTGCTCCCGGCACTAGCACCGACGCCGGTAAGGCCGTTCAAGCTAACGACTCCCGTCTCTCCAACTCCCGTACCCCTACTCCACATGCCTCAAGCCATGCCTCCACCGGAGAAGACGCCATTGCTCCTGCCGACATTGGAGCTGCTGTCGACTCTGACATCACCTCTGCAATTACAACCCACAACTCGGAGACCACTTCTATTCACGGCATCGCCGACACCTCCGATCTTGTCTTCACCGACGATGAACGTCTCTCCGATGCCCGTACCCCTACTCCTCACGCCGCTTCTCATGCAACCAGTGGAGCTGACGCTCTTACTCCTTCTGACATTGGTGCCATCACTCCTGACGAAGTTTCCGATGCAATTTCTGCAGCTCTTGACCCACATACTACCAACACCAGTATCCACGTTTCAGACTCTACCAAAATAGCTGCAAAGCCTACTATTTCCTCTGGAGCAGGTAAGATACAAGCCCTCGTCGCCTCTTCTGGAAACCGAGTCACACTCCCTGGCACCTCTTCCGAGCTATGGTTTTACTTCATCCTTCATTACAACAGTTCCGGCACCCTTTCCCTTACCACTCCTGCCGCAACTGGTATTGCTGCTGGAGCTTCTCTCGTAGGAACTGCTGAAACTGGATACCTTTACTCCGGTTTCGGTTATCGAGTATCTTAAACTCTAAGGAACCCCCGAGCGCACACCCCTCGCTACTGGGGGATTGAATTTCTGTCCCATTTTCGGAAAGGAGGTTTCAAGTGAAAGTCGATATTCCTAAAAACCTATGGATTTCGTCTGCTGAAGTCGATTTCCTTCGTGAAGGGCTCTATGCCGGTGCCCTTGCCCTCTCCCTACACTTCACCGGTAAGCCAATAGAAAGTGTTGAGCTTATGTCTGAAGTGCTTGACCCCCTCACCAAGCTCACCATGCCCGCCCGAAAGATAGTCCGCTTCCATGGGCTCTACGACAAGACCGACAGCTCCATTACCCTCCTCATAGAGGCATTCAAGTCATGGGGCTACTCCGTTCAAGCCGTCATTCAGGTCAGCAATGCTGATGTCCCGTGGAAGGACAAGCTAGACTGGCTCATCCTTACCACTACAACTCCCTTTATACCCATCGCCTCAAACGAGCTATGGTACTACCCCCCTGACGGAGACGAAATCCCTGAGGTCCGCCTGCCCCCCAACACCCCTGCCGTGCTCTACCTCGCAAAGGGACACTCCGTCACCGCTACCATGCGTTTCGTCACTAAATCCAAGTACAACTGGAATCTTCTCTAAAAAGGAGGCTTATATGCCCAAGAAACACACTTCCCATCCGAAGCGTGCGTACCCCCGTTCAGCTAAGGTAGTCGCTTTGGGTCGGCTCGGGGGTCCTCCCTCGGCAATCTATCCAAGTGCAGCAGCAGCAGCCACCATCCTCGGCGTATCCCGTCAGGCGATTCAGAAAGCACTCGTCACGGGAGAGAGGGTGAAGGGGTTTCTGTTCATGCGGTATTCCGACTACATAACCCAACCGAAGTCGGAGGAGGAACGGTCATGATTGAAGCAACAACAACTGGATCAAGTATCCGCCTCAGAGCACAGTCGAACTGTGCACTCTGTCCCTTTACCGGAAAACGGAAAGTGGGAGCGGAGCACCCTGCAACTGCAAAGCTTATGCTTGTAGGAGAAGCGCCTGGGGAAACGGAGGAACAGCTTGGTAAGCCGTTCTCCGGTGCATCAGGACGGCTTCTTAACTGGGTGATCTCTCAAGTAGGGCTCTTTCGTCCAGCGTTGTGGATTACAAACGTAATTTACTGTAGACCACCGCAGAACGACATCTCCACTATTGACGGATCTGATGCGATTGATGCGTGTGCGCCAGGCTTTCGTGCTGAGCTTGAAGCTGCTTACGATGCAGGTGTACGGACAATCCTGGCTCTAGGAGCAGTGGCAACAAAGGCATTCGGAATTACAGGCGCTATACACGATGTCCGTGGGTCAGTATACACCTACACTACCTACTCGGGAAAGAAGTTTAATGTTATTCCCACGTACCATCCAGCAGCCATTATGCGCCAGCATTGGAAGCGGTCTGGTGGGGGAACTGCTGATGCAGCAGTGCTCTGGCAGGCTGACTTCCGAAAAGCAAAAGCCATCTCTGAAGATGGCTATGCTCCCTACAAGGAGCGGTTTAATCTCCAACCAACTGTAGCAGATGTTACTGCCTTCGTAGAGAAGGCAATTTCGTCAAACGCCCTTGTTGCGGTTGATACCGAAACGACGGGACTCTCCTATGACTATGCTCGTATTGTAGTAATTGGGCTTGCAGTCTCCCCTGAAGATGCGCTTTCAGTGCCCATCCTCACAGACCATGGACGCCCCTATTGGAAGCCAGAGGAATGGATTACAGTATCCGCTGCTCTTAATAAGCTGTTTCAAACCTGTGACCAGGTATACCAAAACTGCTTTTTCGATGTACCGATTCTCCGTAAAAACGGTTTCGGAGTGCCTTTCGAAAAGGTACTCTACGACACCCTCCTTGTACACCACACCCTCTCCCCTGAGACAAAGCATGACCTTGCCACCATTACGAGCTTATACGGAAAGACACCATTCTGGAAGTCAGAGTTTCGTGACCGAGAGACTACCATCCTTGACATGGACCAGATGGTTATGCGGCGGTACAACCTCCGTGACTGTGTAGTCCTCCACCAGGTCCTCCCTGCCATGCTAGATGACCTTCGTACCCTGAAACTGGAGGAGCTGTGGCGTACCGAAGTTCACCCCCTCATTCCTGTCGTACTCGAAATGACGGAAACAGGTGTTGGCTTCTCCCCTTCTAGAATGGCTACCTACCGCAACACACTTACTGCCCGTCTTGCCACCCTAAAGACTGAGCTCCTAGCCGACATGAGCCTACCAGATACCTTTAACCTCGACTCGGATGACCACATACGCTGGTTCCTCTATGGGATTGAACCGACTTCCTTTAAGCATCTTCCTGAGCTTGCAACGAAGAAACCAGGTACCAAAATCTACGCCGAATTGTCTGGTCTTAAGAAGGTACACGATGAAGGTGGCCCCCGCTACATCCTACCCTCCTGGACTCCGCCCAAGACCGATACAGGAAAACCTGCTGTCGACAAAGAAGGGCTTCTTGCTTATCGAATTCAGCTCAATAACCGCCTCTCCACCATCAAGTCTCCTGAAGAACAATCCGCTATCCGCCGCCTCCTCGATTGGATGACCAAGCTCACCGAGTACAACCGAATCGGTAAACTCTTATCCACCTATACGAAATATAAGCCTGACCTCGACGGACGTATCCGCCCCCGCTGGATTATACACGGTACTGTAAGTGGACGCCTCGCTTGCCGAGATCCAAACCTCATGAATTTGCCTAAGCCTAAGGATGACCCTACTGACCCAGCTTCTCCAGTACGCTCCTTCTTTGTCGCCGCTCCTGGCAATGTCTTCGTCTCCTGCGACTACATAAACCTAGAAGCCCAGCTCCTTGCCTTCGAGACCGAAGACCCAATCCTTTGTGCTGTCTTTGAACAGGGTCTCAATCTACACGACCTTAATACACGTTCCATGTTCAAGATAGAACCTAATAACCCCCGCTGGAAGTCTGCTCGTAAAGCAGCCAAGGTGTTCTTCTTCGGCGGTATCAGCTACGGTGGAGGAGACCGGACCATCTACCAGAAGGTATACCTAGAAGCACCGGAACTTAACCTTACCTTTGCCGACTTCAAGCGGGCAAAAGACGCTTGGATGCGTGACCATCCCGCCTACGTTGCCTGGAAGAACCGCATCATAACCACCGTCATGCGTGACCGTGAACTCCGTACCGAATTCGGTCGTCTTCGCCAATTCCTCGGCAATGCTGCTGATATCGGTAAAGAGGCCCTTGACTTTATGATTCAATCTGCTGGCGCTTCTCTCGTAAACCGAGCCTCTGCCCGTATCTATGCCCGTCTCCGGCAAGAAGGTTTGTCTGCGAAGTTTGTGCTTCAGATTCACGACCAGCTTGTCCTTGAATGCCCTGAATCAGAAGCCGAATCAGTAAAGGCAATCGTAGTGGAGGAGATGGAACGTCCCTTCCTTTATCACGGCAAACCCAGACGTATTCCTGTAGAGGCTACTATCGGTCCAGATTTTGGTGCAGTGTGAGGAGGTTACCATGCCCGACTGGTCAACACTCGCCGACTCACTCCCATTTTCGGAGCCTCCTCCGCCAGACGCCCCTCCAAAGACCCCCGAGCGGAAGCGACGGGGACGGCCTCCAAAGGAAGAGACATCAACCACTTTCGAGTACCAAGGTGCTAACCAAAATGTGCTTAAACTGCTTGCAACGGTCCCTGAGCCCTTTATCGAGCCTTCAGGCCCAAAGCCATACGTAATTGACCCTGCAGATGTTCTCATACCCTCGCCAGGTTTTGTAACCGATTTCGTAAACCTCGGGCGTGGCACTGAAGCACCGACTATCTTCCTCCTATGGGGTGCCCTGTGGACCCTCTCCGCTGCAATGAATCGAAATGCATGGGTTCAGTGGTACCCTAAGCAACTCTGGCCTAACCTCTATGTCCTATTCGTTGCTCCTGCAGGGCTGTGCAAGAAGTCCACTCCCATTGACTTTGGGAAATCCCTTCTCGAGCTATCATCTAATTATCGGCCAAACTCTGTTGATGCCTTCGAGAATCAGTACCGATTCGTCACCTCGAAGGCGTCTCCTGCTGGTGTCTATATGATGCTCCGCCCTGAACAGCGTATGTTTGTTCAAGACCACAAGATCGTAGTCGCTAAACGGTCTTCAAAGATTACCCTCTGCATCTCCGAACTTGCTACCCTCTTATCCAAACAGCAGTATATGACTGGTCTTGTAAACGATATTACCGACCTTTACGATTGCCGTGACCATGGTGCAGAGGTTACTCGTGAGCGTGGTATCGAGCCCCTCGAATACATCTACATCACCATGGCAGGTGCAATTACCCCTACTGGTCTTGAGGAGTCTGTCCCACAGGAAATGCTGAAAGGTGGCCTCATATCCCGTATGGTAATTATCTATCAAGACTTACCTACCAAGATATACCCTCGACCTCTCCAAATCCCTGGTTACCCTTCCCTCGAAAGCGTTGCCAAGAAGCTCGCATGGATTGCATACAATCACAAAGGAGAGTACCACTTTACCGAAGAAGCTGAAGCTGCATTCTCCGAGTGGTATACCGAATGGAAAACGCATATTGTTGCTGGAGACTATGCTCTTCGTGAAGACGAGCATCGACGTGATACTACCCTCCGCAAGATTTCAATGCTTCTCCGTGTTTCCGAATACCGTCCTGGTAACGAGATTACCCTTCAAAACTTTCTCGAAGCAAAGGCAATCCTTGACTATACCCTCAACTTATCCTCTCGTCTCCTTGCTGGTGTCGGTGGTACCGACTTTTCGAAAAACCTTACCCGAGTCAAGAACTACATCGAGAAGCGTCGTACAGCCACACGCCGCCAGATTCTTAATCGCTTCGGATACCAAATTCCTTCCCTCGAACTTACCGTTCTCTTGAACCAACTGCTTGACCAAGGCATTATCACTGGAACCCTCAACGATGCTCCTATACTTAGAGCCTCTGGGTCTCCTCGTGAAATCTATGTCTATCAACCTCAAGGAGGTCATAAATGACTACCGAATCTAATGAAATCGGTTGGGAGTTTGACGCCTACGAGTATCTTCAAGGCCCTCCAAGGAGGACCCCCGAGCGGCCCCCTGGGCGCCCTACCTGTATTGAAGCAGGTGTATTCACTATGCAACAGCTTCGAACCCTCTATGCACAAACCCATTCAATACGAAAGGTATCCGCAAAGCTAGGGGTGAGCCCAACTACGGTGAAGAAGTACCTTAAAGGACAAACTGCTCGGCCTGGACGCCCTATCCAGCCCCGTGCATGGGATGTGCACAGCCGTTCCTTGGTGCACGAGTGGTTCGTTGCGAATAAGAACCGACAGCTCCCCCGTACTACTCGAGAAATTGCGGAGCTCTCAGGCTTCTCCGTTCAGCAGATTAACCGCTACTTGGGTGCCCGAAAGAAGGCAATGGAATCCTACCTTGCGAGCCTTCCTCCAATTAACTCGTGTGTGTTCATCCTCCGTGATACGGAAGGTATGCGGGTTCCAACGAACCTCATTAAGGCATATTCGCTGTGGGTGGACCGCATTACTGGGGACGTGACGATTTCTGCAGTGCTAAAGGTAGGTGGGCATCGAATCATCCGACTACCTTTCCGTGAGCTCGAGGCTGCCCTTAAGGGCACCAGCCAAAGCCTTGTCCCTATCGGTCTTGTGCGCCCAACGGAAATTCCCCACTCCAAGTTTACCCCTTACCGCTCCCCTCAAGAATAGGGGTGCGCTCGGGGGTCCTCACCATGGCATTTTGATGCCAGTCCAAGGCTCCGTAGCACGGGGTGCTCCCATTGCGTCGAGGAGAGTACCCCAGGTGGAGTCGGTATCAAAGTCGGAGATAGCCTTCTGGAGGTAATTAAGCTGGACACCGCCTGGAATGGCGAGTCTGGGAATATTCGGAACGATTGTGCCGTTCGATTTCCAGATAAAGGGAAGCCAGTTTTTCTGGAAAGAGTACCGAGCAAGTTGACCTTCAGGGCCCTGACTACCGAGTCTTGTGAGGTCGATGAGGCTGTTCCACAAGGGGCTTCCAGAGAAAGCGAGTGGGTCAGTCATGTTAAAACCAGCATAGTCGATTCCAGCCGCATTAAAGGCATTCTTAAGAAGGGTAAATCCAGCGACAAGGCGAACCATTCTATCGACACGAAGGCCAGGTCGTCCCCGTGAAACGAGGCTTCGGTAAAGCTCGATTTGACCAGCAGGGTAGACACCGAACTTACCGAAAATGCGGCCAAGCGTGGTTTGAAAGAGCATTGGCCAGTCTTCTCGAGCATAGTCGAACATGAGTCCACTAACTGCTTGAGTCATTGCCTGGTTACGAGCTGCTCCGATTGACCGAGGAGTCCCTTCCTTCACTAGCTCAAGAATTTGGTTAAGCTTGTTTTCTGGGAACCAGTCGATACGTGCTATTTCTGTGAAGGTATTAAGGTTTATCTTTCCTTTACTTACAAGTTGAAGTGCTTCATCAAAACTCATCTCTTGAGCTTTTGCAGTCCAAGCACGGGTAAGCCATTCTGAAACTCGGTTGGGGGACATTCCAATATCTTTAATGGTGTTCTTAAGTGTAGGAAGACCTTCTTCAAGTGGAGCTAGGATTTTGTCGTCGAGAATGCCTCGGTTGAAATACTCGATAATCGTGTCCTTATCGACTGCTGCCATTGCACGTGTTGCGTAAGGTCCATAGACAGCCCAAGTGTTGACGTACTGTGCAGTGTTCGTAAGGAGCCTTACCCAACGGAACCCGAGTGTAGACATACTTATTGTGCGGGAAAGGTCATTCGGAATGTCGGAGGAAATAACACCTTCTGCCATCTTTTGAAACCCTCGCCCGATTGCAGTAGAATCCTCACCAAACTGTTCGGAGACCTTCATAAGGTTACGAGCAATGCCGCCTGTAATCGAAAGACTTGTCTCTGCAATGTGCTGTGAGAGCCGATCGGTGTATCCTCCGATAAGAACCATATACCGGTCACGGAGTTTGTCGAGTACCATACTCGGTAATTCCTTACCCCGTTTAGCGAGGAGCTGACGGAATTTCTCAGCAGTAGGCCCAAGATAAACTTCACGGAAACCATTTGAAGCGTAGGTCATCGCAACCTTGTACGCATCCCCCTGATGAAGGTCCATCATAATTGCATCAAGTCGTGAGTTTCGAGAGAGGAACTGAAGCTCAGGTAGTTCGCTAAACCTCCCAACCTTAAACACTTCTTGTGCAATCTGGTCTCGCTTTAGTTTTAGAATCTCCGCAAGTGCAACAGGGTCTGAGTAATCACGATAATGTGGAGCATACTGACGCATGAATCCAAGAAAGTCTATGTCAAATGCCTTCCCTGTCGTTGCATAGAAGTTCTTAAGATTCTCAAGTACATCCCGTTCAAACTTCCCCAGCTTAAAGTCAATTCCAAGCTGCTGTGCAAACTCCGCCGCTTTCACGTCCCATAAAGAAGGGTCCCACTCAAGAAGTCTTTGAATTATCTTACGGTCTGCAGCCTTCATAACCTTTCCAGTTGCAGGGTCTGTAAAGATACCTTGAAGCACTCTCTCTGTACGCTGTACTGCAAGACCTGTAACCCGCCGCATTGCAGTTGCCTCATCTGCATACTGTGCAAGCTCAGGCATCTTAAATCTTGTTGCAGCGTCATCGATATACGCCCGTGCAGGTCGATACATTGCTTCCACATTATTTCGCCATACCGACGTTTCAGTTGAAATCTTAGCACCCAATGCCGTCTTTTTGGGCGGCTCATAAGTAAGTTTATCCACGTGTTTCTGTACACCAGCAGCAATCTCTACATCCGTTTCTGGTCCAAACACCGTTACGAGGTCTGGTCCCTCGTACTTGTCTGGAATCGCTTGAAGAAACTTCTGTGCATCCGTCAAGGTTCGAGCACTATACGCATTCACCCCATCGTGAAACACATACCCACCCGTTGCTGACAGCTCTACTCGGAATCCCTTTCGTGCTGCTGCAAGTTCAATCTCGTCAAACGTATTCCCTACTTTGCTTAGGAAATTCTCTACTTCCTTAAGACTTGTAAATGTCTTCGACACTCCTACCGACGGCCACTCCACCTGATAGAATTTCCCTCCAGGTGCGAACTCGACAGTTGCCCACGAGCCATCTGCAAGCTGATGCTTCGTAGTCATCCCCGCCTTCATCCGTGTCTGTGTGATGTTCGCTCGGGGGTTATCGAAATCCGCTGCAAACTTCCTTAACGATGCTACAGGACCCGCTACCATCGTCTCCCCTATCTCAACCTTCCCCTTTCGGATGATAAGGTCTGGCATGAGAAAGTCAGGTAACTTTATCCGATATACGCTTGCCCAAGCGGAAAGGTCTTCCATACTATTCGTCTGCTGAAACAGTTTACTCTTCCCATGCTTATCGATTCCCCATAAGCTGAAAATCTGGTTCCCCATCTCATCCGCACTCACCTTCAGTGTTAACCCCGTTGCTCGGTACAGCAGCTCTCCATACTCCTCTGGGCTCACCATTCCATTCTTTAGAAGCGTATCCCATACGAGTGTGTTGACAGACCCTAAGTCTGACATATCCAAGACCGTACCGTCATTAAACTTAACCTGATACCCACGAGGACCCCCGAGCGAGACCCTCCCTCCTAAGCGGCGCATTGCCATGTCGAGCGAATCGAGTGTGGGGAGTGAGTGTCCGATTACGAGACTCGGTGCTTCCCGATTTACCCCTTGAAGGATAGGGTCAAGATACTTGAGCACCGTGTCCTGAGTGCCGGGTTTAAGCATTGTCTTGGGGAGGAGTATTGGTACAGATTCGTCTATTGGTACACTTGGACGGAATTTGAGCGACTGAAGGAAATCATCTTCCGAAACAAACTCTACGGAAATCTTACCCTTCACTGTTCCACCACGGCGGGCAATCTCTCTAATGGCACCTACCACAGTGTCTTCATCCACCGTAGCTCCGTTGAAGCTGGCTCCAATCATGTGGGTAAGGTCTTGTGTTGGGAGGTCGGCAGCATTCATGGTTGTTGCTTTGTACGCTTTGATACGGACATTCATGTCGCCACCGAGGAGGAAGTCATCTACAAGACTCGGGTTAAAGTTCTGCTTCACAAAGAAGCTCATCGCTTCCGCCTTACTCTTAAACTGTGCAAGCACTGTAGGACTCGAATCGTCAAATAGTCTGACTATCCCACTTACAGGGTCAACTGCAGCATCGTATCCCATTGCGTGCGCTATGAGCGAAAAGCCTTTAGGGCTATTCGGGTCAAGTTCAGGTGTGGAGAGAATCGTGTGCAGCCTCGTGAGCTTATTGTACCAGAACTCCCGTGTCGGTGGGTCAAGGCTGTCAAGCAGCTCTCCATTCACCTTTCCCACGAGCACATCATTCATGAGCTTTGACACGGACTCGGGCGTAAGGTACCCGTCAGCATCGACAAGCGCCTTTGTTGCAACTCCAAGGTCGCCTGCATCCATGCCAGAAATTGCTTTTCGGAGCGGGCTCCCCGCAAACCGTCGTACCACACGGAACGTGTTGAACAGGAGGTCCCACGCCATGCCCTGTCCGAATACATTCACTACCTGTTTCCAAAACTTCTCAGGCCCTTGGATAGCACCTGCCTCAATCAGCCTAGGAAATGATCTTACAAGATCGGTAAGCCCACCACCAATAGCAGCATCAAGGACATTCGGTATAGTGACGCCCCATAGCGTCTTCGAACGGAGTGTCACTTGGGCAAGCTCTTTTGCCTTTACCGCATTCCACATCTTCTGGGTAAAGAGCCCTGGCCACTTTCCTGCCATAAGTGCAGCACGCCCAGGTCCGCCCACGAAGAGCACGTTAAGCGCTATTGTCTCGCCTGCTGCAATCGCCATCCCTGTAAGCCCCGAGAGCGTCTCTGTCTGGGATGCAACATTGGAAGGCATATGCTGGTACATTGCGTCTGCAATCTTGTGGAAATCCTGTGTATTAAGCGCAAGGCTATTCCACGGCTTATCCCCCGAGAACAGCGTTTCAATCGCATCCTTAGCTCCCGCACTTACTTGCACAAGAAGCGAGTTCGTCTTAGCCGAGTTCCCGACAATCCACTTCTCCGCTTCCTTGGCCGCTCGGGGGTCCCCAGCTTGGAGGCGCTCGAGTATCCAAAGTCCTCGTTTGTACGAATCCTGTGTGCCAGGTACATCTGCGAAGAGGCCCCTCTCTAGTGCAGCTCGGTCTTCGTCGGTAAGAGGCTGGTCATATGAGTTGAGTGTCGGCATCCAGTTACCAACTGCTTGGTTTACAACGTTCTGGTATACTATTGCCTTTTGCGAATCGGGAACGGAACGGAATTGAGGGTCGTCAAGAACAAGCTGGTCTACAATGGCCCGAATAACCATTTGCTGCTCATAGAAGGACTTCTTCTTCATCTCTGGGTCGAGCTTGGCCCTCTGGAGTGCCTCTGCAATCGTCATGAGTCCTCCTTACCTACCGTTGATAATTCGCCTTGCTTCTTCCGCTGCTTTCTCCTGTGCTGCCTTCTGTTCTGGAGTCAATACCGTTCCCTCTGTTACTCCAGGTGCCGGTTTATACTTCTTTCCAATACCAAGGAATCCGCCTTGGAGCTGGTAAGTCTTAACGGCTCCAAGGAGAGCATCCATACCGCCAGCCTGAAAGAAGGTATCTAGTATTTTCCTTATATCATCTTGAATACCGACATAGGCAGGGTTCTCTTTAGGATTCGCAAGATATTCCGACGGGCTCTTACCTTTATTGATCGCAGCAACAGAGATATCTCCAGTTACACTCGCATACGTCTGTGCAAGATCCACGATACCCTG
>Ga0255347_1004663_pt1 | contig 16347 bp, 26 predicted proteins | sample wastewater_treat_2_FD_192479 | JGI IMG/M metagenome (GOLD analysis project Ga0255347, IMG submission 192479) | Wastewater microbial communities from Lulu Island WWTP, Vancouver, Canada - plant24 | ecosystem: Engineered > WWTP > Wastewater > Unclassified | place: Canada: Vancouver, British...
GCCACCTCGTGGGTCTTGGGGTTGATGTAGCGCTGTATCATATGAAGTCCTCGGCCTTTCTGATCTGGAAGCGGTTCTCTGCTTCCTGGCAAGCTGAGTCGATCGCTCTTAACAAAAGGGGATGGGATTTGGGGTCTTCTCGCTCCCTGGCTACGGAGCAGTAAGACCCAGAGTTGTCAGTTACGCCGAACTGACAATAGGTGCACTTTGAAACATGGGACATAAAAGGAAAATGGGTTTGAGGGAGGAGATTTTACTCCTCAGACTCTTCGTCCTCGTCGGACTCCTCGTCCTCCTCTTCCTCCTTGGGCTCGATGATCTTCTTGGCTGCCTCCTTCTTGGTAGGCTTGTCAGCCTTCTTGGCAGGCTTGGCCGGCTTCTCATCCGCCTCATCGGAGTCCGCCTTCTTGGCCTCCCTTGCCGCCTGGGCAGCCTTGACGCCCTTGTTGGGATCTGCGGGACCCTGGTGGTCCTTGGCCTTGATCGCTCCGTAGATGAAGTGCTTCCCATCGAAGACGAGCTTGGTGGTGAACTTCTCACCGGCTTCGATCTTGGCTCCGAGGTCATTCAGGAAAGAGGTGAGCTCTTCCCTGCAGGTCTCGCAGTTCATCGCATCCTGTGCCAGGACATACTTGAGTCCGTTCTTGACTACCTTCTTGGTTACCATTCTTTTGCCTCCTAGATGTTGTTCCCGGGGAACCTCCCCGTGACATTTACAACATGACTGTCTGTCTATTTATATTTCGCTCGTGACTTGTCTACGATATACTCAGCGACATCCTTCTTGGCTCGGATAGCTGTTAGGATATCTTCATCGATCGTATCCTTAACCAGTAGATGTATATAGGTCACGGAATTACCCTGCCCGATCCTATGCACCCTGGCCCTGGCCTGTTCATAGTCTGCATAGCTGAATGTGGTGGAGTAGAAGATAACAGTATCTGCTGCTGTGAGAGTTATCCCCACTCCCCCTGATTGGATCTGGGCCACGAAGACTGTATACTCTGGGTCTGTCTGGAACTTGTTCACCAGATATCCCCGGTTATTTGATGAGCCGTCTAGGATCAGGACCTTCCTACCCATAGACTCAGCCATAGCAGCTATCGTCTTAACCTCGGGAATGAAGCGAGCAAAGATCACCACCTTCTTTCTCACAGGGAGGTCAGACAGTAGCTCTTTGAGTTCCTGAAGCTTAGCATTGCTCACATGCATCATCTGGCCACTATCAGCTTTAACAAAGCCTCCTGTGATCTGTTGAAGCCTGAGCATCTTGGTCAGGACTATGGGAACAGATACTGATTCTCCAGAGTTTAGCAGGGTACCAAACTCCGCATTCAGTTCATCATACAGCCTTTGTGGATCCCCCTCCAAATGGGCATAGAGCTCCTGGTCCACTGTTGGGGGTAGATCTAGGGCTTCAGCTTTTGTGAGCCTGTATGCTATGCCATGGGCCTTTGTAGCCAGCTCATCGAGGTTCTGGTAAGCTACTACTTCATAGCCACCATAACCACCCATCACGGCATAGCGGTTTCTGAAGCGGGCGAAGGAGTACCCAAATATCGGAGGTGCTAAGAACCGGTACTGGGACCATATATCTAGAGGAGACTGGGTCACCGGAGTACCGGTCATGATGATCCGGTACAAGACATCCTCCGATAGTTTGTGCAGAGCCTTCGCCTGCTTGGCAGTGGGATTCTTGATCTTCTGGCTTTCATCAGCTATGATCATCTGAGCTTCGAATTTATTGAGCTGGGTAAAATATCTCCAGGTAGACTCATAGTTGATGAGAGCTACCTGGGCCCCTTTGAATCCCTTTAGACTCTTGAGCAATTGGTCTCTGTCCTCGGTGTCCTTCCCTGTGAGATCAACCACTTTCACAGGGAAGTCGGCTGATCTCTCGATTTCCGTTTTCCAAAACGGGACTACAGAGAGAGGAGCCACTACAAGGATCCGGGAGACGTTATGCTTCAAGTGTCTATACCCCATGAGGCCAATGGCCACTAGGGTTTTCCCTGTACCCTGCTCCATCAATAAGGCCGCTCGATGTAGGTGACACGCATGTCTGTAACAGACTTGTTGATGAGGGTACAGGGGTATCTTCAGGGGAGGGGCAAAAGAATCACGTGCCTGTCCAGCGGCCATTTGATCACTTCTCCTGGACGATCAGGGTGATCTCCTTACCGATGAACTCCTTGAAGAACTCATCAGCAGTGAGATAGATCTGCTTCCCATCATCTCCAATGAGGTAGAGATAACGGTCACAGAAATTCTCCAGATGTCCAGTTACTGTCTTCATCTCCCCATCCTCTCGATCGTTACCTTGTAGGCAGAGACGTTCTCGCTCTTTAGCATGGCCTCGATGGTATCTGGGGAGAGATCTTGCCTCCTGTGAACATGGGGAGAGTCCATGATCATGGCCTGCAGGTCTTTCATCTTCATACCATTCCCGACGATTAGCTCGACTGTTTGCTTCTTCATATTCTCTTCACCTTCTCTAGAGTCCTGAACATGGTGGGGCATAGCTTATCCCCAATCCCGATCTGAGGAAGTTTGGTGTGCATGATGGTTTGAGCGGTCAGCCAGGGGAATCTACGGCAGACCTCTGGTCTAACCTCATAGATAGTACACCGGTAGTCTCCCGGACCCTTGCCTCCCAGGAAAGGGCAGGGGCCCTCAGACTTAAGGACGATGAATTGCTTGTATCGCCCCTTAGTGTATAGCTCCTGGAACCTAGAACCCGGGATCCCCAGATACTTGGCGATTGCTGCGGCATCTTTACCCAGCATCATGATGGGATTAGATCTGATGCAGCACTCCCCACATCGATCACACTCATGCATCTCCTGAAGCTTGGTCAGAACCTGGATCTCTTGGTTCATGGCTTTTCCAACTCCTCGTGCTGCAGCTTGAATAGAGTCATGGCTTCCTTGGCTTCCTGTGTTGATGTGATCACCCCCACGAAGGCTCCCTCTCTATCCAGACGATCCATCTGATATCCCTGTCTCACAGAGACGTTAGATCGCTTGTTAGGGCGCTTTACCTCAAAGGCTATGAAGTATCCCTTGTAGCAGCCAATGATGTCAGGAATCCCCGCTTCCTGATAAGGGCCGCCATGAATCTTGTACCACACACCGGGATACTTCTCTCGCAACATCTTGAGGATGTTCTTGGTGATGTGGGCTTCATCGGTCTCGCTGAATCCGCTTATTTTTATCCCCCCGAAAAATAAAATGGGAAGGGGTTTACTTCCTCTTGGGAAGCACCGCAGGCTGAACCTTCTTCTTGACCGGCTTGGGAGGTTCGGGCTCTTCCTCTGCCTCTTCATCCGGCTGGTCCTCTTCAGGAACCTCTTCCTCTGCCTCTTCAGCCTGCTCCTCTGCTGGCTCTTCCTCTGAAGCCTCCTCCAGTGGGAAGACATCCACGATCTTGGCCCTCTTCTTTCCCTCGAAGACCTTGTGCTCCACCCGGACTCCCATGCTGAGCCCGATGTATGAATCCAGATCCAACTGGAACTTGGCACTGGCGGTCTTGACTCCCAGAGCGTCGAGGGTGTTCCTCAGAACCCACAGGGACTGTGGAGATAGTGAGGTGCTGTTGAAGAGCTTCCTTCCCTCGAACTGGCCTGTGGATACCTTCAAGGTCCAGTTGAGGTACTTGTCCTTCTGACCCTCTCTGACCTCTATGTCATCAACGACGACGATATATTCTCCCTCTGGCAGTACTTCTCTGGACTCCACATTGGTGAAGTCTACGGTTAACTTCTTGCTTGCAGCCATTTCTATGCCTCCTTCTCGCCCCTCATCAGGGCCCTTATCTGGTCGTACCCACCATTCTTGATCGAGCCTGGGGTCTTGAAGTTCTTGGGAGACCTGATCTTAGTGATGTAGTAGGGGTGGGGTCCTACTCTAAGCATATAGGCGGTCTCCGTGACCATCTTCCCAGGTGTCTTCTTGCTTGGGAACTGGCTCTGCTTGATGAAGGTGTTCCCAATGACCTTCACTGCAGCGGTTAGTGTCTTAGCCACAGAGGGTGTGACTGCTGGGCCCACTTCTGGATCCAACTGGTCATCATAGTTCATCTCATCCTCGCTTCCTCTCTTAACCCGCTCCTGGGAGAGGAAGACAACATGCATGGGAAGATCTCTGTAGTTGTATATCCACTGGGACATAATTCTGGTGACATCTCCCCAGCCCCGCTGTGAGAGGGAATCATCCTTGTCCCGACCGTCCCTCCTCTTGACCTCTTCGATCGCAAGGTCCTGCATGTTGGATATGGTGTCTATGACTATGGTCTGGTAGCCATGCTTCTCATTGACTAGGCCCCAGTAGACAGCTTCAAAGTCAAGCCAGTTGGTGATACTGATCACATCTATACCGGCCACGTCCTTGATACTGTCAGTTCCCTTGTCCATCACATCCAAGAGCAATATGGGCTTGGGGAAGGATGCCGCAAAGGTGGTCTTTCCGGATCCCGCCCTCCCATAGATCAGGGCTGTGATGTAGTCATCGGTGTCTGCCACTGGGGTAGCCTTCTTTAGGATACTGGCTTCAGGCTTCTTGACGCTTGACATATAGTACCTCGTAAGTCATCTCACCAACCACCTTGTGGCCAGTCTTTCTGTGGTGTAGCAGGGCCTTCTTCCTAGTGGGGAACTCAAGATACTTGTCATCCTTCTTGCATTCCTCACTCTGGCAGTTGAAGTGCTGGTGCACTATCTTCTTATTGATCCGGTGCTCCTTCTTCATCCCCATCTGCCTCACGCTCGATCGATTTAGGCTTCTGCTTGGCCACGAATTCTCTCTTCTTGATCATAGCCTCATCCCCACCCATGAGTGCTGCCTCACAGAGGGAACGGTACATGCACTTGGGACACTTCATAGTTGAGATGTCCCGGTATACTAGGCCTTCCCACTTCTTGATCTCCTTCGCCGATATCCTGGCATCCCTCAGGACCTGCTCGATCATCGGCTCTTTCACAGGGAGACGGTACCTAGCATAGAAGCTCTTGTTGTACTTAAGCTTACTCAGCACATCCTGATAGTCATCGGGGTTAAGCCCGTTGGCTACTATGGCCTCATAGTAAGTCCCATAGTCGGTATCGATCTCCCTCTTGCTCAAGGTTCCATTCTTCAACAGCCTGGGTACTGTGGGAGCCTTAGTCCTGACATGATCCCAGAGGACCCCGTTTACCTTGTAGCCCATCTCGCGTAGGCCCCAGATATACAGGATAGTCTGCAAGTTCCAGACCCTGAAGTCTTCTCCTGGTAGATTCCTTCCTGTCTTGATCTCCACCAGGAACATACGACCCATGGTATCTTCTACAAGAGCATCCGGCTTCAGGCTGAAGTTCACTCCGGGAACTATCTCAATGGGCCCGATCGAATCCTCCACAAGATGCCACTTGAGCCCTTTGTCTTCTTCCTTGTAGTGGCTCATGTATCCTGTGACGATCCTCTCAACGTCCTTGGGTAGATCCCCAAAGTGCTCTTTCTCATCCGGAAGTAACTTGTTGAACTCCAGCTTGAACTGGTTCAATTGCTTGCGCCAGTCAAGTCCCTTCCGGTAGGCCTCTATGCATTCATGGATGGCACTCCCCATCTCAAGCTGCTTAGGCTTCTTTCTGGGTTCGATTCGATCGATACTCCCATACTTGAAGAACTGTCGGCAAAACCGCCATGCCCTTATCTTTGAGTAAGACAGGTCTATTCCTGCAATTTTCTCCATATTCGCCTCCTATGTGCCCCAAGAGGGTTGGTTGAAATCCCACCAAGGAATTTCAATTGACAATTAACTTCTATCTATTTAATTATCTCTCGATAATTTTCTCCGGTACCCCAAGGTCCTATGCTGATATCAACTACTATGGGTACCGTCAATCGGACACCAAGTTGCTTAAGAGTTGGAGGATTCTCCATGATCTCCTTGATCTTAAGAACTGAAGTCTTGAGTTGCTTATCAGGTATCTCCATCAAGATGGCATCATGTACTGTACCTACGATCCTAACATGAGGTAGTTCCCTAGTGATATCAACCACAGAGGTAAGAGTCAGGTCGGAGGCAAATCCCTGTACTGGGCTATTGATCGCCTGCCTGATAGCCTGTGACTCCAGATAGTGATCGGGACTGTTGATATCTGGGAGATGCCGGACCCTACCCGCTGGGGATCTTACATATCCATTCATTCGGGCCACTCTCTCTTGACGGGCATACCAGGGCTGTAACCCAGCATAGTGGGAGAAGAAGCGATCGCGTATCTGTTTGGACTCCTTCTCTGTGAACTTAACCCCATACTTATCCCGAGCGTACTCCTGGAACTTTTTATAGCCCATACCGTATAAAAAGCCAAAGTTGACCGCCTTGGCCTTTTTCCTCCACTCCTTAAGTGCTACCTTGTCCATGCCCGTAGGATCTTGCCCTGAGACTAATTTAGCCGTTTCCGTGTGAGGATCTTGGCCTGTGAGGAAGACTTCCCTCATGGTTGGATCCCCTGATAACATTGCGGCTATCCTGAGTTCTACCTGTGAGAAGTCTGCTTCCACAAAGGTATATCCCGGAGGAGCACAGACTAGCGATCGTATCTTGGGATTACGGGGCACCTGTTGAAGGTTGGGCTCAGTACAGGATAATCTACCGGTGACCGTACCATGCAGCTTAAATGAGGGGTGTAACCGGCTCCCTGAGAGTTGTTCTCCCCATCCCTCGATGAACCCACTCAACATCTTGTAGGCTTCCCGATACTGGAGAATCAAACTCACAGCAGGATGGTCTAACCTCAGGAGGACGGACTCACTTGTGGAACAGGCCCCTTTAGCCGTATACTCCAGAGGCTTGAGCTTAAGGGTATTGAAGAGGAAGTCACTAAGTTGCTTAGTGCTGTTCCAGTTCATTCCCTTCTTGTATTTCTCCAGCTCACCAAGGATCCGGGCCACTTCAGACTGGAGATACATCTTGACTTCCTGCATCTTCTCGATATCTATGTATACTCCACACTCCTCAATGTCTATGAAGGCATTGACCGCAGGCATGATCACATTTTTATAAAACTTGTATAATGCTGGGTCAGAGGTGATCTCCTTGATGAACATGTTGAAGAGCTTACGGGTGTAGTACACATCATAGGCATTGTACTCACACAGCTTATCCAGAGCTATGTGGCCTTTCTTCTCTTCTTTCGTTAGATCCCAGTGGGGAGCATCAAGCAACTCTTCGGCTAAGTTCTTGAGGCCATGGGAACAATTCTCATCGATCAGATGGCTCATCTGCATAGTGTCATGGGTAAGGGGTAGCTTTACCCCATACTTGACACGCATCCACAGGAGATCAAATTTGCCATTGTGGGCGATGACTACCTTGCTTCCAAGGATCCTAGCTACCTCATCCACGATGGCCTGTTGCCGAGCCTTATCCCCATAGTTGAAGCTACCTTTGATCTCCAGGGGTAGGACATAGTTGATCGCCTGTAAGCCAAACCCCAACAGTGTTATATCCCCTCCCTGAAAGGGATATAACCCAGTGGTTTCAATATCAAAGGTTACGCGCTTCTCTCGCTGAAGGGCCTCATAGAATTCCTCCAGTAGATCCTCCGTCACTACTCGGTAGTTCATTTCTTGGCCCCTACAGTGCAACTCCCATCCAAGCAATTCTCGGCCAGAGTAAGATACACCTTGTCATAGGCAGAGAGATACTCCTTACCCTGTGGAGAGATCAGGTATACCACACCTTTCTTGGTGTTTCCACGGATGTAGACCCGAACATTAGAGGGTTTAACTAGGCCCTTCTTCTTAAGCTCCGCTATGGTCCGGTAGACCGTAGCTATGGGTAGCTTCAAGTTAGTAGCAATACCCGGGGCGGTATAGGGGCCATGACTGATGTCAAAGGCATCCTGTGGTTCTCCTCTCTGGCGATCGAGGTACAGTAAGATCATCTCGCTGTACCTCTGGGGTACTACCATCTTGTGGCAGTAGGGACAGTAGGCAACTACCATTTACTTCTCCTCCTGAACATCTTTCTCAAAGTTGGAGTGGGCCTCACAGGACCCACATTTCTCGTTTGTAAGCTGGCTCTTGCAGTAGTAGCAATGTGGTGTGATCGGGGGTAAGGGAGTAGCCATCTTAGAGCCCCCAGGCGAACTTGACATAGTCGATGATCACTACCCATACAAATAGGCTAGATGTCCAGAACCAGACATCTACCCCATACTCCAGTAACTTCTTGACTTTCTCGTTCATTCCAGTTCCTCCTTGTCATCCCTGAATCTCACGAATACTGGGTGTCTCACTTTGTTCTTGGCTCCAACCAGCATACCCTTGAACTCGATCATTCTTCCGATGAACTCATCAGAATGGTTCCAGATGTACTTCTTCTCCGGATCCTTCATGGCCAGAGTCACCTTTGTGGGGACTCCTGCATGATCTACCAAGAAGGCACAGGCCTTGTTGATGGGTACCCGATCGCCCTTCTTCTTGGAGGTACATGACTTCCCGAAGGCATCCTTAGTTCTACCCCCTTCCTTTGCCTGTGTTGCTTGGACGATTCCTATCACTCGCGCGTCAAAGGTAAGGTAGGGTTTAATCTTATACCCCATCCCAGATTTGACAGTCACTCGCCCGAACTTGTAAGGGCTATCAATGCGCTTAAGGATAGCTCCCTCATACCCCTGTTCCCGGAACTTGGCATAGTATCTCTTGATCTGGTCCGGTCGGTTCACTACTGTCTGTGGCACCAGCTTAAGGCCAGACATACCCTGAAGCTTGCAGGATAACTCAAACCTGCTGGAAGCCCGTAACTCTGGCTGCTGTGGGGAAAAGACATCGAAGCACCAGAACTCCAGATCACCTGGGACAGAGCAGTTGTGACTCATGACAAAGTGGGTGATGTCCTGGAAGCTCATGCCAGGCCCGTACAGCTCCCCATCTAGTACCAGGCCAGTGTCCTTCGTGAAGCCCTTCAGGTTGTTGAACCTCTCTTGAAGGGTGACATTGGGAATCAGCTTGAGCTGTCCTGGCTTTACCACAGGGCGGTCCTTGGTCACCTCCTCTGGATGCCTGCTGCACATCTGGCCATCGATGAAGATACACCTGATGCCATCCAGCTTAGGACTCATGAGGTAGGTACCCTCGATCTTGTCCACGTCATAGGCATCATTGGGAAACTTCATTGGCTTGAAGGCTTTCATGTCTTTCTCTCCCGTGTAAAGTTCTGGTCTATGTGTCCTTGCATACCTATGGGGTTGTGCCTCTCGTGTAGGATATGGCCATGGTCAGCTGCCAGGTGGGCACCCCTCTCTTCATCCTTTACTCTACCCTTGCACTGCTTGCAGATATAGAACTGGGTTATTCTACCACTTCCCTGTGAACTTGGACTTCTTCCAGTCCTGGGTATTCTTCCTCCTTGCCTTGTAGCAGTCCCAGCAGATGGGCTTCCCTTCATCATCTGTGGTCATGCTCTTGTTGTGTATGGTACAGACGATCTCCAGGTTTGCCGGGACATTGAGGCTCAGGGTAGTTGCTTCGGGGGCTTGGGCCATTAGCTCCGTGTAATGAGGAGCTCCCACCCTGATCATGGGTTGAGGTGACCAGATAGGATCCTCACATAGCGATCGTCTTATTCTTTCCATCATAGCCTTCTTCAGGTCTTCCGGCATGTCGTCCAACATAGTTCTCACCCGTGGTAACGGACTTTTATTCCTGCCTCCTTGAGCAGATCAACTCCTGAAGAGTCCCGATAGGAACTCATGCAGACAACCTCTTTGATGCCTGCATTGATCATGAGTTTCGCGCAGTCCAGACAGGGTTCCGTCGTTATATACATCATGGCGTTTTCGGTTGATATACCTTGTCTCGCTGCAAATGCGATTGTGTTGACCTCCGCATGTATTGTTCGGATGCAGTTACCCAGAGGCCCATGAATACATCCCTCATCATCACAGTGGGGTAGTCCACTCGGTGACCCATTATACCCAATAGATATGATGCGATTGTCCCTCACCAGAACTGCACCCACGTGTTTTCTATCACAGGTCGATCTCTGAGCCACTACTGAGGCTATCTGGGTAAACATCTTGTCTCTGCTGGGTCTCATTCTATAGCCTCCAATATCTCTACGATTAGATCTCGGGGTATGTCTGCTCGCTCCTTCTTTGTCTTAAGCGATTGAGTTCCTGATCGACCAAGGCCAAGTCTTCTAGCCTTCTTAGCCGACATCTCGTGGCACCCTGCTCCAGGATGACACATGGCTCGGGGCCTCCAGTTTGAATTATGAGCGATCTTAGTAGGCTTACGGCGGGAACATCCATAGGCACAATAAGTGAGTGAGTCCACATGATACCCCTGCATGAAGTCTTGTACCCAGAGCTTGCCGAAGGGATTCTCAATGAAGAAGTATCTGGGCTGTAGTTCTTCTATGAGACTAATTATATATTTCGCTCTCTTGATTCCAAAGAGGCATTCTTCAGTGCGAGGGGTACCGTCTTTATTCCAGTGGACATAGGCAGAAGCAAGACTGAAGGTTTGGCAAGGTATCTGTGTCCAGACAACATCAGGGTGCATCCACTTGTCTCTGATCTTGTACCTCTCTCCGTTGACTTGGTCATCTAGATCCTCCCTCAGGATGCTAAGTACTTTGTGGCCTCTCTCGGCTGCGACTAAAGAAAAAGTTGGGGAAAGGGAGTAGAGATCTACTACTTTCACTTCTTCACGACCCTGTACTTGAGGGTTAGGGTTCTCTCACCAGTGTCCATAGGACGGGCCCAGGGATCGAATATAGGCTCGAACTTCTGCTCAACTCCTACACTCACGGAGTGGGTCTGAACTTCGATCTTGCCCGTCCTGATGTCCTTGGCCAGTTTCTCAATAAGCTTCAGGGAAATCTCATCCCCAGGACCGACCACCTGTGTTCCACAGACGGTACAGAACTTTGCCATCCATCCCTCATGCCCGCACTTCTTGCACTTTCTCTGGAAGAACTGCGGTTTTGTCTCCATCTTCTTTGCCTCCTTGTTTAGGATTACCATCTCTCCTGCCTTTATCGGTCCCACTGCCTTTGCCCTGATCATTTTAGAAGACCCCCTTACCATCCTTCCGGAAGATATGAAGGCTTCCGACCCAATGGGTAAACTTACCCTTCTCCCTGTGGAGTTGTTCTGCAAGGTATTCCTGAAGCCTGATGGCAAAGAATACATCATTCGCCATGTGTGTGGCGAAATCGCAGGACCGCTGAAGATAGGTGAGATTAACCCTATCTCTCCTGATCTGAACCTGATAGCCCAGGGTACAGGGTACCCGGGAGATGCCTCCCAGTCTCGATACATCGCTCGGACGCCAGACAGAGATAAAGCCCTGTCTGGAGTCTGGATCTGCCTTGAGTACATCTATGACCTCCCTTACTTGGTTGTAAGCCGCGAACCTCTCGGGATAAGTGTAGGCAAACTTGCCGTTCTTATCCATGAACTGCTGCCAGACGTCCTTACGTGACGCCCAGGAGCTCCCCGGGTTAAGGGGTACTCCCCCTATCCCGATACACCGATCAAGCCACTCCTCGTCAGCATAGGGCTGCACTACGCCCGGTATATCTCCTACCACAGGGTTGATGATGGAGTAGATGTAGTCCTGTAACTCCATTGTGTCAAACTCTGGGTTGTCACCCACATACTTGTCCTGGTAGGTTTGGGGATGGATCCTGATGCCCATCTCCACAAGGTCTCTCTTTATCTCGCTGAATGCCTCCTGGCAGTTCTGGTAGATTCTCATCTAACTTCCTCCAGCTCCTCCTCCAGGACACACTCTCCCATCCCATGAATTTTCCCATACCACACGGGGTCAGACTCTGTGGGGAGTTGGCGCATCTCCCGAAGCACTCTCTCCATAAAGAGCTTTGCAGCCCAGTTGCCTTGGTTGGCCTTCTCGAACCAGTTGCTCCCAGGCCAAGTCTCCTTATCTGTGGCCTCCACCCTGATGATGGGATTGTAGGTCCCATACTTGCGGAGGAAGTACTGACTGATGCCTTTGATCTTGTACTCCTTGCCCTTCTCGATCATCAGTACCCACTCCTCTGCCGGAACTGGTTGACCTTGTTCTTCCTGAAGTACAGATCATAGAGGGAGTCAGCTCCCAGCCCACCAACATCACAGAGGTCGATGAACACCTCCCAGGTCTTGGCCAGACACTTGAAGAGATAGTCCACATCTGTGATCATCTGGGAAGTTTTCCAGGGCTTGTTCTTGAGACAGTTCATAGCCTTGCCCAGCTCCATGATGAAGATGCCGGCCCGGAAGTAGACCTCATTCAGTTGATCGGTCTCACTCTCACAGTTACCCAGGATAGACTCCTTGAACATCTCCTCCAGGGTCTTCTCAGGCTTGTACCCGATCAAGATACTCATCTCGGTCAAGAAGTGTAGGGCATCGGCCAACTCCTCCTTGAAGTGCTCATCCTCTTCCTTGGCCAATGCCTCTAGGGCCTCACCCACCTCCTCTGTGATACGCCAGGCAAAGTCCTTGATCTTGGCCTGTGCCTGGGCCCCATGTAGGTTCACAGGGGCCTTGAAGACTGGGAAGCCATTCTGCTTCTCGATCTCATGGTATTTGTTCATCAGACTGGCCTGCTTCTGGAAGATATCATCCAGCTTGTTCTCGCTCGGATTGCTTGTAAAGTCCTCGATGTTTACCATTCTAATCCAGCCTCCCATACTTGCCATTGTAGCTGCCCCCATACCTGTCGATGTAGCAGGATACGGTGGTCTTCACCTTGGCATAGGACTCCATGTCAGCATAGTCATATCGAACTATCCCCCATGCCTTGTGGCGCAGCCCTCCCATGATCGCATCATAGGCTTCTACCAATTGCTTGGCATGATCCTTGACCCCATCCATCTGAGGTATGTTGGGGTTGAACCTCAGAAGTCTGTTGAGGCTAGGTCTGCAGTAGATGATCAGGGGCTGGTAGTCCTTGGCCCATCCCTTGTATAGCCCCTCAAAGACATTGTGTCCCCTCAGGATGGGGCCATACACCTGCTCTGATATGAGGGGAAAGCGATCGTAGATAGGTGGCTTAACAAACTTAGTGTCAAGCTCCTTGTCCACCCAGTCAATCAACTCCCCGGATCCCCTGAGGTGGCTTGCCGAATGCCTGACTTCTAACCCCATCTCTGGAGCCAATCTCTTGATCAAACTCGTCTTACCCGAATTATCGGGTCCTTCACAGATGATAATTTTTCTCACCTCTTCCTCCCACTCTGGGATAATTACCAAAAGACATTATGTATATTTATATTAATCCAGAGACTTTTGTCCATTTGACGTAAACTCTCTAGATGACTTAATATATTATTGGACTTATATCCACTCATATAAATTAGATGAGAGGTGAGAAATACGGAAAAGAACTTGTTGTCTTTGAAAGAGGCCAGTGAAATGTCGGGAATGTCTGTGCCGCGTATTTTGAGGCGGATCAAGAAAGGCCAGATCAAGGCTGAGAAGCTAGGATGGCAATGGGTGATCACAGAGAAAGAGCTGGCTAAGCTGAAGTAGGCGATATTTTGTTAGCCGACATCTTTGCGTTGCAACCAAAAGGTCTTATATATGTTGCCTGGAAAAATCCAGAGTTCCATGATAAGGCCTTTAAGACTCTCGAAGAAGCGGAGGAGTTCTTGTCTTCTATCGAAGGAGATAAATACTTCTGTCCCACAACCTTCTCCCAAACCCCACGACGCAAGAATAATGTCCTAGCATCTCAGTGGCTATGGCAAGACCTCGACCCCGTTGACCCCCGTAAGATATACCCCAGGCCGACGATCGCTTGGGAGACATCACCGGGAAGATATCAGGCTTTGTGGAAACTGGACAAGCAGTATCCTCCACAGGAGATAGAGAAGCTCAACAAGAGATTAGCCGAGCTGACTAATGCCGACCATGGTAGTTGGATCCTCACTAAGGTCTTGAGGATTCCCGGGACCTCAAACTGGAAATACACCGCTAGGCCCTCTGTTAAGCTGCTATGGAGAGAGGATAAGTCCTACACTCCGGATGAGATAGTCCAACAGCTGCCTAGCAAGGTTAAGGACCTGTTAGAGACAGACTCCACAGGGCAGGACAGGTCTGACACCCTTTGGTTTATGGAACATGAGTTAGCGAATGCGGGATTCAATATAGATCAAATATATAACCTGATCAAGCACTCTCAATGGAATAAGTATAAGGGACGCGCGGATGAGGAACAGAGGTTGGCCCATGAGATATCCCTTGCATTAAAAAATAAAGTAACGGCGAGTGATACGCGACCTCAGGCAAGAGGTTTGAAGATCACAGGGGATAGGGAATTAATGGCAAACCCCAACTCATCTCCCGGGTGGTTGATCGAGAACTTCTGGACTAAGAACTCTCATGGCATCATAGCAGGAGAGCCCAAGTCTTATAAGTCTACCCTCGCCATGGATATGGCTATCTCTGTGGCAAGTGGTAAGCCTTTCTTGGGACAGTATCCTGTGCTAGATACTGGTTCAGTAGTGATAGTACAGAATGAGAATGCTGATTGGATCATGAGAAGCAGAATGGCTGCGATCAGACAACAGAGAGGGTTGGGAGGAACTATCACAGGAGAAGGTAGACACAGACAGATCAAGTGGCCTAGAGAACTACCCATCTACTACATCAATAATCAGGGATTCAGCTTCAGTAATGCTGAACAGTGTAGGCAACTAGAAGAACTCATCCAGAAAGTGAAGCCCGTACTGGTGATCTTTGACCCCTTATACTTGATGTTTGATGGTGACTTGAACTCAGCTAAAGATCTCAATCCCGCACTGTCATGGCTCCTATGGCTCAAGACCACCTATAACTTCTCATTGATCTTGATACACCACTGGAGGAAATCACAGGGGAGTACTAAGAGAGGAGGACAACGCATGCTAGGCTCAACTACCCTTCATGGATGGGTAGAATCGGCCTGGTATGTTCAGTCGGGAGAGACAGTTGAGCTGGAGAAGGAGTTCAGAGCAGCACAGGGAGGCAAAGTTGATCTCAGAATAAGCTTGGGAGATATGGAGCATTCTGAGTATGAGGTTGAGGTGATAGACAAAGAGGAGAAAGATATTCAGGAGATCAAGAACTATGTGAGTCTACATCCGGAGGCTAAACCTAAGGAGATAGCCGAGGCAACAGGCTTTGATAGTAGGAAAGTCAAAAGGGCTCTTGAAGGACCTAAGAAGTTTAAGCCTCGGGATGAGAGAGAAGAAGGCTTTTTTGATCCAAATTAGGGACCAATTTTTTGTCCCTTTTAGCCCCCTTCGTACCCCTAAAGGGGGTACTACGGGGAGCAAAAATCAAGGGTTCAAATAATGAAAGAGTCTCTTTGATTTTTTATTTATATTAAATATACGTATCAAAAGTGAGGTTTTAGATACGTATATTTTATTTGATTGAATACCCCAGTATGAAAGATACATAAAATATCTCGTCTCATAATATCTTATTGAGGTATTTATACTATTACAACATAAAAGGTTTGATACCATGGCAAAGCCCCGAGGATATCTAGTAGTAAGTGCAGGAGAGATGATCGCCTTGTGTGAAAACATACAAGCTGCCCGAAAAGTTGCTAAGGCAAATCAGGGGGATATCTATATAGGACCTATCATAGATGATCAAGGCAGGTGTGTACTTACACTTGGAAAGAGCTATAGAGGGGTAGGCCTTAAACCTAAGTCTCGGCTTAGACCCCCAACCCCCACCAAACCCTTCGAGGAGTTAATCGAAGAGTCAATTGAAGAGAGGATTCCTACTAAGAAGGAATTAGCTCAGGCTCGAGTTAAGGAATTAAAAGCAAAGGCCTATGATGAGGATGAACTAGAATATGATTGGTCCAAACTTACTTCAGAAGAAGCTGAGGAGTTTGAGAGGCTCTGTGATTACTTAGAACACTAAACCCCTTTTATTTTTAGAAATATAAAAAACTTAATGAGAAAAAACGAAAAGATTTAGGGAGCCTTCTTACGCATGTTCTTGAATCTTTTGAGTAGCTCCTTGTCATTAGCTAAGAACTGCCCGATCATGACCTCTTTCTCCTCGAGGTTACGGCGGTCCCTGTCCTTGAGATCAGGCTTACGAAGAATCTCCCGGATGGAGGCAAGCCTCTCCTCCGACTCAGCGATCGAGTCCTTGAGTTTGTCTATCTGTGCTAGTCGATTAGCCTCCCGCTCATCAATGCCCTGACGGCGGTACTTGAGATAGAGCTCGAGAAATGTTCTCATTGGGACCACTTGAGCTTCTTTGTGGTGAGGGGATACCGCTCCGCACACCAGTTCTTGAACTCTTTACGGTTCTTGGGAGTGAGCTCATGAAGAAGATCCTTGAGA
>Ga0255347_1004666_pt1 | contig 16337 bp, 7 predicted proteins | sample wastewater_treat_2_FD_192479 | JGI IMG/M metagenome (GOLD analysis project Ga0255347, IMG submission 192479) | Wastewater microbial communities from Lulu Island WWTP, Vancouver, Canada - plant24 | ecosystem: Engineered > WWTP > Wastewater > Unclassified | place: Canada: Vancouver, British...
GCCTTGGCTGTTTTTTTCATAATGCCTGTAGGCTACAGGCAAACCGGCCGCGAGGCCAACGCTTTTTTTAGCCTTCAGCGAATCCCTATGGGACGCTAGTGGCACTAATTAACTCATTAACTTGGGTTACGGGCTTTGCCCGCATAATTGAGGAGGCGATATGAAGAGAAGAGAGTTTATAAAAGTCGGATCATCAGTTTCAGCGGGAGCGGTATTTCCCAACATCCTGCGGGCTGGTGCAACCGGGCAAAAAATCCGTGTGGGCTTTATCGGTGTCGGCAATCGCGGCACCCAGTTGATGCGCATCTTCCAGCAGCAGCCGGATGTTGAAGTGACGGCGCTCTGCGATGTCTACAAGCCATATCTTGACCGGGACCAAGAAGCGATCGACCCCAACTTTTTAAAATATGGCGCTGGCGGCGCGGTGCCGAAGTTCAACGCGATGGACAAGTTTCCGGCGTCGGTCAAACGTTATAATGATTATCGTGACCTGCTGGCCGATAAGAACGTCGATGCGGTCGTGATCTCCACGCCCGATCATTGGCATGCCATCCAGACGATCGACGCGATCCAGGCGGGTAAAGACGTCTATTGCGAGAAGCCGCTCACAGGCACGATTGTCGAGGGCCGCGCGATGATCAATGCCCAGAAAAACTCAAAGCAAGTGGTCGCCGTCGGCCTCAACCGCCGCGGTAGCGATGCTTTCCGTAAGTTGGTGAAGGAAGTGCGGACCGGTAAATACGGTAAGTTCATAGCCGGACACGGAGCGCGGCTTTCCAACTTGGCGCCGTCAGGCATCGGCAAATGTCCCGACAGCCCGATCCCGGCGGGATTCGATTGGGACAAGTGGATCGGCCCGCGCCCTTGCCGGCCCTACCGCTACACCACGGCCCCGTACTATTTCCGCTGGCATGAGGAGTTCTCCTCGCAAATGGGCAACTGGGGGGTCCATTATTGTGACGTGATGCGCTGGATCCTTGATGAGGAATACCCTTGCGCGATTACTGCGGTCGGCGGCACGTATTCGCTCGATCACGACGGCGACATACCCGACACGCTTGAAGTGACATACGAGTTCACCGACAAGAAGCTGATCCACTTTGCGATTTACGAAGGTGCGACCGCGCGCCCCATTCGTAAGCGCGAGATCGAGATCGCCGGCACTGACGGCGTGATCTACGCTGGCGAAAACGGCTACGACATCGAACCGCAGGGATCCCGCGAATTCCTTAATCCGAAGGAAGCAAAATTCGAGGCGGTCACCTATCAGGCCAACAACGCGAGATTGCCCGACGGGAGTTGGGGAGGTTCGACGCTCAACGTCGTGCGCGATTTCCTAGATCGTGTCAAGGACCGCGGCGAACCGTTATGCACACTCGAGACCGGCCACCGCTCGACCGCCTTCGCGCTGCTTGGCAATATCGCCTATCATATGAAGCAGCGGCTCGAATGGGACGGCGTCAACGAGCGCTTCACCAACTGCGAGAAAGCGAACGAACTCTTGCACTACCGCTATCGCGACGGTTATAAACTCGGTTGAAACCCAGTAAGGAAACATGCAGACCATGAAAGACATTAAACGTTATGCTTCGCCATTGCGGCCAATCTTTTCGGAGGTTGCTCGTTAAACGCCCTCGATTACAAGGACACCACCTACACCGCTGAAATCAAGGAATGTTACTCCTCTTCAAGTAAAGGGGGGAGTGACTACTTATGAAAAAGCATTTTTATGTTTTAGCGCTGTTCTTGCCGCTGTCACTCTCGGCAAAAGTGACAGTGCTCAACACCTCGTTTGAAGAGTATGGTGACGATGGCAAGCCGAGCGGATGGACACTTACCGGAAAGTTCGGAATATCGCAAGGCGCAGGACATAATGGTTCGGGAGGGCTTTTCTGGGAATCGGACAAGCCCTGCGGCAAACTGCATGTCGCCCGACAATACATTGAGGGGTTGAAAAAAGGTGACATCATCGAATTTTCCGCGCTCGTGCGAAAAGAGGGCTTTAAGACCGCCGCGAATCAGGGTGCGGTTTTCAGTATCGAGATGCACGATGCGGATGGCAAGTGGATCCGTGCGCTTTACGCGACAATGAAGCGCGACCAGCCTGACGGCGAATGGACGCTGATCCGTTCGAGCGGGCTTGTCCCTGATAATGCCGAGCGTGTGCTTATCCAAATTTACGTCTCGGGAGACAGCGAAGGCCGGGTGAGTTGGGACAATTTAGTCGTCAAAAAGGTCGAGATAAAGCCCGTGTCTTTTCTCTGTACATCGGCATACCGCAATCTTGCCGTCGAGGGCAAGGTCGACTTGCATGCCGCGATCAAGATGCCGGACGGCACTGTCGGCAAACCGGAGGGCTTCTTCACATGGAAAGATGTTGACGGCAACGATGTGCGCACAACAGCGGCAATGCTTTCTGACAAAGAGGCTTCGCTCACGCTTGACGCGGCAAAGCTGGCGATGGGCAAGCAAACGATCACGTTCGAACTCACAGCCGACGGCAAGATGCTGGGTAGCGCTGCGACTGATTTCACGCGGGTATCGGAACTTCCCGAGCGCCATGTCTGGATCGACGGACACGGACGTTGCATTGTGCATGGCACTCCCTTTTTTCCGCTTGGCATGTATTGGAACCCCGGCAAGTCACATATCGCTGACTACACCAACGGCCCGTTCAATTGCGTCGTGCACTATGAGATGCTAGCCCCCCACCGTCTCGATTTCTGTCAAGAGGTCGGACTAATGTCCTTGTCAGCCATTGACCGCAAGTTATGGAAAACCGCAAGTGACACATCCTTGCCGCAGGAAGAAACGAAGGCGGCACGAGAAAAACTGGCTAATTCCATCAATGCCATCAAGGGTCATCCTGCGCTGCTTGGGTGGTACGCGGGTGACGAGTTTGAGGTGACTGCTGTTCCGAACCTGTGCGATCTCTATAGCTTCATCACGGAGTTGGATGCCGGACACCCTGTCTATATTGTGCAGGACCGGCATTATGATCTCCGAGAGTTCACGCCGACAGCGGATGTCATAGGGCTTGATCCATATCCTGTCTGCCAGAAACCCGTGAAAATGGTCACGGAGTTCATGCGCAAAGGGCGCGAAGCATTGTTTGATTCCCGCCCCCACTGGAGCGTTCCACAGGCGTTCAGTTGGCAATGGTACCGTAAAAACATGCAGGATATCGAACGCTTCCCAACGCTGGCAGAAATGCGCTCAATGAACTGGCAACATATTGCCAACGGCGCCAACGGATTGCTCTCGTTTGCCTTCAACTGCTATTTTTATCCGTTGAACAGGCAAGACTGGCGTACGTTCTGGGCGCTTACCGTAGAGGCAAACCGTGAAGTCGCGAAAATGATCCCGGTGCTCCTTTCGGTTGAACCTGCGCCACGGGGAGAGCCGGACTCTGAAGACCTCATCTGCCGCACTTGGGTCAAGGACGGCGACCTCTATCTCCTTGCCTGCAACCTTTCCGAAAAGCCCCTCTACGCCTCCGTGAAACTTTCAGGTGGCGCATGGAAACTCTCCGGCACTGAAGTCGGAACACCGGCGTCGATGGCTGATCCCTCAAGGGTCAGATTCTATTTCGATCCGATCGGGGTTTCGTTTTTGCGATTGTCGAAAGCTGAGTGAAACGAGGTTGTGAAAATGCACAGAAGAGAGTTTATGACTGGGGTTGCGGCCATGGCAGCCTCGACAATGTTCGGCGCACCGCCAAAACCGCTCAAAAATGAGTGGCGCGCGTTTTCGCGCGTCTTCCAGAAGTTCGGTTGCGAACGGGCTGCGGCGCTCTTGTCGGAAGCGGGTTACACCGGAGTCGAATGGACGGTTCGTCCCGGCGGCTTTGTCCGGCCAGACCATGTGGCAGATGACTTACCCAAAGCCATATCCGCCGCGAAACAACACAGACTTGATTTTGAAACGGTTGTCGTCAGTTTTCTCGACCCTTACGAAGGAAGTAACCTCGATCTTCTCAAGACCGCATCTGACCATGGCGTGAAGAATTTTCGTCCGGGATATTTTCGTTACAGTTTCGATGAACGCATAAAAGACGGTCTCGACCGCATTCGGCGCGGCTTTGACAAGTTGGAAAAAGCGGCACGGGAGACCGGGCTTCGTTGCCTCTATCAAAACCACAGCACGTACAACCATAAGATTCCGCTTTTCGGCAGCCTCGTCTGGGATTTATGGGAGGTCATCAAAGACCGTAATCCGGATTTTATCGGTGTGCAGTATGACGTGATGCACGCGCGGGCAGAGTCGGGTCCGTCATGGCAGCAAGGTATCGGGCTGCTCGCGCCTTGGATCAGAACTCTGTGCCTGAAGGACTTCAAGTTTGCGGAAGACCCTGCGCGGCCCGGCGATTGGAAGCGCATCCTGCTTCCGGCGGGTGAAGGAATCGTCGCTTGGAAGGAGTTCCTGACAGTCTGCCGTCGCGAAGGCGTGAGTGCCCCTTACTCTGTACACTTCGATTACGCCTTCCCAGAAAATGATTATGCGCAAGCGCTCCAATGCGCAAAAAAAGACCTCGATTTCTTCAAGGGCGTTTTAATTTGATAAGCCGTCACTGTTTTTGCAGGGTCACGATAGCACGCGCAAGGCGCTCGCGGTGTGCTTCTATCGGCGCGGGATCGCGCGTGAAGTTCGTCAGACCTGTTGAAACCTCGGCTGGCACCTTCAGCAGCGCCTCCATGCGCGAACGCTCGCGGCCACCTATTTTGTCGCCTTTCTGCTCCAGCAAACGTTTGAGAATAACAAAATACTCGTAATCCTCAAGGCCGTCACGCAGCATCTCGATTCTGAAAGAACTTACCGGCCCAGCCAGCACCGGCACCTGCGTCCGCCCGTCCGCCGCCGCCAGCGGCGGATAGAGGAAACGCCCGTCTCCATTGCCCCAAGGACGCTTCGTGCCTGCGGAGGTGGCGTATCCGCTCACCCAGCTCATCGGATCCAAATAAGGGTTTTGTGGCGCTGACCGGTCCGGATACGCCGCATCACTGGTCCAGTAAACCGTCTCCCAGACCAATATGCCAGTGACACGCTCCGCCCACGTCTGCCACAGCCACACCCGCATCTCCGTCCCGGGATGATCGATAAACTCAGTCACATACGGTGCCTTTGGCACGCAACAAACGTACCACCAGAACTGGTCACCCGCCGCGCGCCGCTCTTCAAGCCCCGCGACATTCAACGAAGGTGTCAGCGGGCACCATAAATCAGGCCCGCCAATCAACTCCTGCTCCACCTGTTCAGTTAACATGCGGCGCAGCCCCGGCGCATGCCGTTTGAGTGTTTCAAACCCACGCATCACAAACTCGTAGTCTTTGGGATCGGGTTCGTCGAACCAGTACACGTACGCCTTATCCAGCCACCCTTTCTCCCGCAAGTGGCTCTCAATGCCCTTGAGGTATTTCCCCATCAGAATGTCATACTCCGGCGTACCGCCTTTGTACCCCAAGAACGAAGGTTCGTAACGGCCATGGTAGGTGCCGCCGCCGAGCCCTTCAACACGCATCTGGAAAGAATTGAAATGGTATTCGGTAAAAGCCCGTTCCATAGCCGCGTCCCATGCTGTCCAATCAAAAACCGGCTCAAGAACATTGATGTCTAACGGCTCGAAATCGCCGCCCTCGACCACCTCTCCGCCGGTATCCAAATCCGTAATCGACAACGCATCCAGCCACAGCCCGCCCGTCTCCGTTCCGGGTTCCTGATAACCGGCGGCATAAACTGCAAAACGCGCCGAGACCGCTTCCGGCGGAAAGGTCTTTACAACTGTCTCGAACACCTGCCATTCCTTCGAACCCTGAACCGCGATATCGCGGTTTCGTCCCGGCATCCAAGCTCCATCGGCCTTCTGGTGATTTAACGAAAAGAGGGTTTTCTGCCCTTTAGTGGTCTTGTGCTTGAATTTAATCTTGAAGCCGTTTTTCGGCACATTCACCGAATGTGGATACACAGCCGCGACATTCGCGGTTTCGCTGTCGTCGTTTATAAACAGCGAACCGTTACCTTCGGCCTTCTCGTCTGTCACAATCACGCCACCACGCCACGGGTTCATGCCTTTCCATTTCACCGACCAGCCGTCCAGCGGCGCGGGATTGTAAGGCGAGATGCGGTTGTCCGCCAAAGCTCGCAGATACTTGTCCAAGACCGTGCGTTTGTCCGCCAAATCATCGACGCCATGATAACGCAAGGCTCGTGTAAGACTGAACCCGAACGCTGTTTCGCAAGTCAGCGTGTCCGGCAACGAGAAGCCGAAAACCTCCACGCTCATCGGCACGGCGACCTTCAAACCATCGGCTTCTACCGTCACCTCGCCGTGGTAAATCCCGGCCGGCAAATCCGGCGGAACGCTCACCCTGATCCAATAAGGCTGGTTGCGCCCAGCTTCTAAGTTCACCGGCTCGTCTTGCGGCAACAAAGGGTCAGGCCAGTCCGCCACCACCCCGGTACTGTCGGTCGTCTGCGTCACCGGCACATACCCGACGCGCAGCACACTCACATTCCCGGCAGGAATGTTATGCTTGCCACAAACCAGCCCGCTCGCCTTGACCATGACATTCGTCAAACTCGTGGTCGGTGTCACCACAAGCTGCACCGCCTCGCGTTCATTTCCGGCCAAGCGCAAGGCCAAGCCTTTGGCGGAGCGGAGCGGCAACGCGCGCGAACGCGGTATCTTCCAACCCGACGATGCTCGCCACAAAACGACTTCCGGATTTCCCGATGGCAGCCGCTCTCCGTAAGAATCGTCATAAAAGTCTGGCACGGCCACACGGTTTCGCGCCCTGAAAGCGTCTCCCAACTCCAGCGTCATCTCCCATATGCCGACACTCGGCGGCGCATACGGCACCCGCACATCGGCAGCGCCGGGCGGCAGCGACACCGGCACACTGTTCGTGTGCGCCTCGCCGTCAAGCCGTGAAAAAACCACCTTGAGCGCCGCTTCAAACATTGCCCCTGTCTGGTTGTGCACACGCAGATCAACAACATTCTCGCCGCCTGGAACAGCATCTCCCAAACCCCGCACCTTGACATCTAAGCGCGGCACCTTCGACTCGGTCACCACATACTGCGTGGAGCCCTTGGCCTGCAGCGGCTCGCCGTCGACTTCCCCCTCGAAACGATACGAATGAACCTGCAGGTTGCACGGCGAATTGGCCCCGCGCAACCTCACATACACAGCCTCGACAGGGAACATCTCCGCTGGCAACATCAGCTTTTGCGTGCTGGTATTGGTCACCACGCCAATCATGCGCCACTCTTTCCTGTCTGCCGACACTTCGACCGGCAACCTGCCCGCAACATAATAACCGCACGTCACATCTACCTGTCCGGAGCGCAACCTGCGCCCGGCCAGAGTGTGGCGGTATGTCACCCCCTGCCCTTCTGCGAAACACCAGCGGTCAGAGTTGAAACGCGCCGTGAAACCTGCCAGCGGCCGACTATGGTTCCTCAACTCACTGCGCAAAGGAGCATCAAACGAATAACGAACCCCGTCAAGCCGTTCGCCCGCACCCAGCCGCAATTCGCCAAAACTGCGGTGGACAGGCTCCACCTCTTCCAGCATGGCGCGGGTGAACAAGGCCGAGCCCTTGAGGTGCCATTGGCCTAGGCGCACTCCGGCGGCGAATCCTTCTTTACGCGCCGGAACTGCGAAAACATTATTGTGGAAAGTCCATTCGCGTCCCGGCACACCGATATCGACATTGGCGAAATCAGGCCCGCTGATCACTGTCCCGCCGCCCGCATCCTCGCCGCGCACGCCGAACGAGAGACGGTACACCCGGTTCGGCACAAACTCCACCGGCGACGAAATCCACACGTTCGAATCCTTGCCGTCACCGGTGACCTTGAGGCTACCCATGCCCTCGTCCTGATCCCGCAACCATTCACCTTGGCCGCCCGAAAGTTTCCATCCCGCAGGTGTCTTATCGCCTTCAATGAAACCGCCGTTCGGCAAAAGGTTGCCGAATCCGGGAACACCTAAAAACACCGCAATTACAATAACCCCCGCTATCTTTTTTTTCATAATCGCCTCCAAGTAATCATTATGCCTGATGCACGACCGCCCACGCAACCCTGTAAATCCGCTACGCCAAAAGATGGGTACGATTCAATAAAGTTGAATCGTAAAAGGTCAAAGGGTTCAGGGGAAGATAAGAGGTAAGCCGGCCGCCCGGGGTTCCGGGCGAAAACGGGGGGTAACTGGAACGTTAAACTTTAAGACAGGATTACAAGATTAACAGGATTTCTAATCGAAGTTAGAGGTAAAAAGTCTGGAGCCATGGTAGGGACGGCTCGCCGAGCCGTCCGCGCGGCTCGTGAGGACACTCGCCCTCCAGCGCGAGGTTCGGATCGTGTCCACTGGAGCGCGGGCGTCCCCGCCCGCCTCTGGTAGGGACGGCTCGCCGAGCCGTCCGCGGCGGTTTCGGCGAAACCGCCCTACCGGCTTTAACACGGCTTTGGTGCGACAGAATGTCCAAGTTATAGGCAAGATATTGCGTTTTTATGGATTTTGAGTGTTGACGGCTTTCACGCTCCCCCGCATAATTAACATTGTCGTTGGTGCCAGCATGTTGTCGAGGCCCTTGTGGATGCTAGAGGTGGATATATGAATAAAAAGAACGAGAAACCGGAGAAGACGGACAAACCGGAGAAGCCGGAGAAGCCGGAGAAGACGTGGGAGGACATCAGGGCGATTGCGTACCTCGACAAGCTGCGGCGCGGCGAGGGCGAGACAATGCCGACGGCACTGCCGCTCGCGTGTATCGTAAGGGTGGTCGCCTACAAGGAGATTCCAAAGGCGAACGAGAGGTATGCGCTGGTAACAGTGCGCGGTTCGCTCGGGATCACTTGGAAGATGTGCGTCAACCGCAACTATCTTAAAAAGGGCATGAACGCGCTCTTCGTCGCGAAAGGCGCCACGATGCCCGAAGAGGAGCGTTTCCGTAATCCCGAAGCCGCGAAGGTGAAGCTGCGCGTGTTCAGGTTCGGCCCGGGCATCAAGGAACGACGGTTTCTGCCGATCGTCAACCGGACCATCTATCACTTCAACAACGGGCTCCTCTATCCGCTCGACGACTTCCCGGAATTAAAGAGGATGCGCGAGGGCACGATCTGTGCCGCGGAACTCCGAATCGACAGCCTGAAAGAGCGGCATGCGCGTGTCGCCGCGCCGAAGCCGAAGCAGAAAAAAAAGACCGCGTCTGCGCCGAAGGCGGAATCGGACGCCGCCGAAGGTTTCTTTGCCAAATTACGCCGCCGTCACATCCGGGTCTGGAGGGCAAGGGAAAATGAAGATTGACAAACTAACGCGGGCGATGCCCGCGTTAGTTTGTCAAAAAATCTGCGCCAATCTGCGGTTAAAAAAATCCTTTGTGCCTTCGTGTGAGGAAACTCTTCTTAGGTTCATAAATTCTCATAGGAATAATCGTCGATGAAGGAGACGGTTTCGCAGTCCGCGTTGGAAAGGAACCCGATCCAGTTCGGCACGGCGCAATCCTCATGGTAGTAGAGAAGCCCCTTCATCTCGTGGCGGACGCCGTCCGCACCCGTGAACGCGAAGTCCCACGTGGGCGTACCGTCCTTCGGCGTGTGCAGCGTAAATTCAAGGTCACACCACTTGTCCGGCACATAAGAGGCAATCTTCTTGTCAAAACCGTACGCCTTGCCGTCCGACCGCATTTCCCGCGCACGGACGTGGAATTCGCCGTTCTGCACATAGATATACGGCCCGTCCGCATACTGCCCGTTTTTCGCGGCAGGATTCCATTCGCGCCATTCGCACGTCAGGTTCGCGAGTTCATCGCACTTGAGCGAAAACTTGAGGACGAACGTCTCGGAAACAATCTTGAAATATTGGTAGAAATGCGGCCAGTAACGCGTCTTGAGCCCCTTGAAGTCGCGGATTTCAAGCGCCTGCTTGCCCGTACGGTGCGCGCGCGTGGACTCCATCACATAGCCGCGCTCGCGGCTCGAAGAGCCGCCGAACGCTCCGCTCGGGAACGAACCCGGACGGCGCGTCTCGAACCCGGTCTTGAATGAACGCTTGCCGGGATTCAAGGGCGGCTCCGGCGCTATCTCGTAGGCCGCAGGACGGATCGCCGCCGCCCGCGCGCGCCAAGCGGCATCTTCCTTCCGCACGCCCGCGAACGTGTAGTCCCACTCCTTGAAACCGATTTTGAATGCTGGCGACTCCGGCTTCAGGCGCCAGTCGCCTTTCTCCCAGTCGCGGAAAAGCGGATCAGCAAGGATGGAGCCGTGGTCAACCTCGGCATGCCACTTTTCCCATGTGCCGCCGTTAAATGCGTTCGTCGCCACTGGATCGGGACTCCACCAGAGATTTGAGCCGAAAACGAGGTCATGCACCGGCGCGGGGCGTCCTTTGCCGGGGCCGCGCCAAGCCGAACGCCCTTCCGTGCCCGCCCACATGAACACGTTGTTTGAACAGATGAGCGAGCAGTGGTCGTTTTCCACGCGCCAACGACCTGCCACGGACGATTCAGGCTTTGTTGAGAACGCGAAGATATTGTTATGGAAGAAGTTTTCGCGACCGTAGTGCTGGCTCAAGGCAGACGTCTTCGTGTGGTGGATGAGGTTCGATGTCCAGAGGATACCGTAGCTGCCTTCGTCCGGATAGAGGCCCGTTCCGCCCGAACCCGTGTAGCCGTAAGAAAACATGTCATGACCGTGGTTGCCGGTAATGATCGTGCCGCGGCTGTCGCCGAGCGTATAGATGAAGCCCATATCGCTCAGCACCCCTTTGCCGAGGTGATGGATGTGGTTCCAGGAAAGTTCGTTGTCCCGGTTCGGCGCGGGCGCGTAGCCCCAGCGCCAGCCGCAACAGATGCCGGAGTAGTAGAGGTCGCAGATTTCGTTATGCGTCACACGGCAATTTTTTGCATAGGTGATGTACACGCCCGTCCCGGCAGGGAAAACGTGACCGCCGGAGGTGATCACGTTGTCATCCACCGTCACACCTGAGACGAGTTCTTCCGGCGCGTCATTCGTGCTCCATGTGCGAGCACCGAGGCGCACGCCACCCGCGCCGAGATCCTCAAACCATGTATGGCGCACACAGGAATCATGCGAGCCCGCATTGAACCAGAGACCGTAATCTGCCGTATGTTCCACACGGCAGTTCAGGAACGCCACTTGCGTGGCATTGGAAACCTCAAGCGCCGCATCCGCACGGTAAGCCGACTGGCGCGCATAGAAGCCGGGACTAGGCAGCGTCCAAGAATTGTACGCAAACGTGATGTTGTCGAAGGTGACGTTCTTCGCATCATGCACAAACGCAATGCGTTTCAGCACGGGTGCGGCCGCAAATGTGGTTTCGGGCTTTTCGCCCGCGCGCGGGATGTAAAGAAGCTCGCTCTTTTTCCGATCCAGAAACCATTCGCCCGGCGCGTCTAACGCGGTGCGGCAGTTTTCGATCGTAAAACGCGGACACCACTTCGGCCACATGAAAAAATCACGGCCCACATTGCCCTGCAACCAAAGCACTCCCTTATCCGCGTCTGCCTGTGCAACCTTCTGCCATTCGGTGTCCCAGGCCCACCACACATGGATCGCCACGTTGCTTAGCTCATCCGGCGGCAATGCGGCTAGACAAGCAAGCGCCTTCGGATCCGTGCGTAACACGCGCCTGCTCAAGTCAGCCTCCTTGCCTGTCATCGGGTCAATCCCCTCGTCTTCATACGACAGCACGTAGTTATAGAACTTGTTCGGGCTCTTCGCGATCTGCGCACGCGAACCGTTCACCCACAACTGTTCGAAAACAAGCCCCGCTGGCACAGGACAGCGCCAAATGCCGTCCGCACCCGCCGTGAACGGGCCTAGTTTACGCGCACCGGAAAAAACGGTTTTACCATCTGGAGCACCTTTGAAGCATATCGGCGCATCCGCACCGGACACGTCGAATTCCTCCGCAAGCTCGTAAACGCCTGCGGCGAAACGCACCACTGCTGCGCGCCCGGCGGGAATCTTCCCCGTTGCACGCAGTTCCTTTACCTTGGCGAGCGCCGCTTGCGGCGTGTTCACCGCGCCCGTGGTCGCAACCTCCACATCTGCCGGTGTAGACACTTTCAACACACAGCCGCAAAGCGCGAGCATCGCGGCCGCCCCAATTGTCGTCGTCTTCAAATAACCTTCCAAGTTCATGATATAATCCTCCGCAACCAGTTACCGGAGCAGAACCGTCGTGCCCTTCCGGGCAAGACGCAGCTTGAGAGCGTTGCCGTCCACCAGCACTGTCGCCATGTAGTGATTGGTGTTGTAGCCCTCCACATTCCAGTTCACGCCCGCGACGGAGAGCGCTCCTCCCGTGACAAGCGTGTGCATGCCATCATCAAGCTCAAGCGCGTCGCCCGTCAGCCTCACGGTGGTATTCGTCGCGAACGCTATGTTGCCCTCAACCGTTGCTGGCACCGTTGTGCCGCCTGTGCAGAACACCTCGATTTCAGCGATACCCGCGAGATCCGCGCCGGTGATCGCGCCTGTTCCCGTGACCTTGGTCACGTTGAGCACCACATCGCCGCCGGCCACGTTCAGCGCGGTGCCTGCGGCCACGTTGATCACGTCAATGGTCTGCGGCCATACCGGTTTCGCCGCGCCGAACCACTTGTGCATCAGCGCGTCCTGCAAGAACTTCCGCTGTCCGGTCGAAAGGACGTTCGTGAAACCGATATATTCGGAAATGAAATTGCCGCCGCCATCAATATTGCGCTCAATAGCGATCGTACCGATGCTGGTGTCGCCGGTCGTCGCGACGGAAAAGAGGTGGAAGCCCGCTCCCGGCCAAGCGCTGAACGGCCCCACCTGCACGCCGTCCATGGCGATGATGCCGTTGGTGACAGCGGGCGCAGCATATGTGATGCTGAACAGAACGGCGCCGCCGTGATGGAAGTGGTAGTGGGAAGAATCGGTGAAAACCGCGGCCGTATCACCGGCATCGTTTTTAGAAAAGATCGCGAACACCTCACGGATGTTCGTGAAGCGGCTGCTCATCTTGAAGCCGGAGGAGGAAGGATACTTGCTGCCATGATAGTTGCTCCTGCGGCCGAAGTCGAAGGCCGGGCGCATCACGCCGTCGGGCATTTGCTTTACGGTCCACACGGGATTCGTGTAGCAGATGCCGCAACTGTTGGTCACACCGTTCTTTACGTACGTGGCGTCCGGATTCAGCCAGGCGTCTGCGGTGAGACCGTTCGCGCGCACGTCGGCGATTGCCGTCACGTTTGTCCGCGCACCGTCTTCCGTGACATAGTAGTCGGTGAGGGTGGCCGCATCAGAGGCGTCGAAATGGTAGGCGGCGCAGATAAGGTAGTCGAATGCCGCCGTCACCGAGCCCTCCTGCACGTCAATCGAGGTGAAGCCATTGTCAGCGGGGAGTGGCATCGAGAGCGCGCCCGCACCCTTCTTCACGAAAGAGCCGTTGCCACCCGCGAAATCGTCAACGGCAAGCGCACCCTCTGTTTCGACTGTCACAGCCGCGTCCGCCGGGAAGGTCATTTTCGCAAGCCGCGTCGTGCCGACATCGGGCGGATTGCGGTCCAGCCAGCGGTTCATCAGATAGGCGATCGTCTGGCGGCGTTCCGCAGGCGTGAGCGTGCGGTCGTAAAGAATCTGCTCAGCCACCTGCACGCCGCCCCAGCTCGTGCCCTGCTTCAACCGGTCCTTAGCCAAGAGATCCACGTAGAGCTTCTCGGAAGGCGAGGCCGAGGAAACGGAAATCACATAGAACTGCCCCTGCGGGAGGTCGCACTGGTTGGGAGCGATCGGATCCACGGGCACACCGTTTACTGTCCAGAACGCATTCATGCCGCTGTAATGACCGTAACCGCCACTGAGGCATCTGCTCGTGCTGGCGCGGTAAAGCTGGATATGCGAGGAGCCGAAGAGGTTCAGCCCCCGTGTGGCGGTGGTGAAGCGCATAACGATGAATGCTTCGAGGCAGTTTTTACCGGTGCCCGTGCTGAGATCCATGAATGCGGCCTGGGAGTTGGTCGTGCCGGGCGGACCGAAGTCGACCACAGCCTTGTCCCCCACCACGTTGGCCTGGCGGGTGGGCAGCATGCCCACGCCGTTGTTGTAATTCATGCTGTTGATGTAATCCGCTTGGGTTGTCGGAATTTTTGCGTATACCTCTGTCTGCTCCGGGCGGCGGTCGTTCCAGCGCGCCACATAGTCTTCCGTGCTGCCCGTGCGGTTGGAGATGACGAAGGAGGCGCTGGCTGTTGCATCCAGCCAGAAATAGGGCGAGTCAGCCGGCACATCGGCGGCGGGCGTCTCAGATCTCTCAAACACCACTGTGCCCGCGCGTACATCCACGGCAGGCGCGTCCGTGGTAAGCGGCTGCGCGAGGCTGCCCAGCGACAGCTTGCCCGCGCCTGTTTTCACGAGTGTGCCGGAAACAGCCGTGGCCGACTCCACGCAGGCCGCGCAACCGGCGGGAACGGAAACGGAATCGGCACCCGCGCCCATTACTACAGCACCCAACTCGCAGTCCGCGCTACTGTTGCCCTTCCACTTGCGCAGCAGGTGGTCGCTCACAAGCTGCATCTGCGCGTGTGTGAGTCTGTTGGTGAAGAGGATCACTTCCGCGATCCGGCAGCCGCCCACGCGGTTGAGATAATTGCGATCCGTGCCAAGCGCACCCAGCGTAATGGCATTGGTAGGTGTGCTTGCCACCACATGCAGCAACGTATAGCCGCTGTACGTATTGGCGCTGGGCACGCCGTTGACGATGTTGTCACCATAGCGGACAGGATGACAGGACAAACTAGAGCTTACAAGCAGACTGCCAGCCCGGTGGAACGGATAGTTGCCGTCCACGTAATCACCAAGGATCACATTCAGCGAGGTGCCGGCCAGATACTGTCCCACGAAAAACACGGTGTAGAGTTTGGTGGTGCGGCTGGAGAGGTTCAGGCAGCAGCCGACAGGGCCGAACGACTCGTCCTGAGACGAAGCCGCGCGTCCGAAATTCATGACGGTACGCCCCGCAACGAGCGTGTTGTCCATGAACGGCGGATGGGTGGTCTCAATCAAGTAATCTTTAGTTCCGCGATCCCATTGATCATCAAAATAGGCGTAAGGGCGGTCGCCGCCGCGCACGTCCGCCCAGTTGGTGACGCATGTGCGGCCATCGATCTCGCAGGTCTTGAAGGTGTCGGGCTTGTCGGCGTCGAGGTGCAGCCACGCGCCGGGCACGGGCAGATCGTCATCCGCCTCAGGCGCGAAATCACGTCCCGCTAATTCTAGCGTGCCGCCCGCCACGTGCACCACGTTGTCGGAACCGCGCGCGCCGCCGAGGACGAGCGTGCCGGAACCGGTCTTATCGAGCGTGCCCGCTTCGTAAAGCGTCTGGAGGGTGGCGGTGCCGTCCGAATTGGGCACGTTCACCTCAAGACGCTTGGCGGGTGAGGCGTGACCGACCGAGAACGGCTTTTCGGCGGTGGCGGGGAAGATGAGCGAGGCCTTGCCGTAGCGAGAACTGAAATAGCCCTCGAAGGATGTGAGGTCATTAAACGTGAGGGCGAAGCCGACATCCTTGAGCACATTCCAATCATTGTAGAGGTTGATGATGCGGCGTCCGGCGAGGGATTGCTCGGCCAGTGATTTCACAGAAGCGGCGTACGTTTTCCCGCCCGTCATTCCCGCCGGAGTCCGCCACTGGATGGTCTGCATTTCGAGAATGTTTGTGCTGCCGCTGATCACCACATCCCACGCGCCGTTGGTGGGCGCTTCCGCAAGGGCGTTGCCGTCACCGTCGGTCCAGTTCAGAGGTTCCGTCCATAGTGCTGTGGACTGGCAATCATTCGTCCAGACCGCAGTGGTGGAACCATCCGCCCAAATAGGGCTGAACACGAAAACAACCGCTGCAACAAAAGCGGCACAGAACTTCGGTACTTTCATGATAACTCACTTTCTTTTTATTCAACAAACGTTATCGTGATTGCAATACATTATGCAAAATGATGACGAAAAGAGTCAACTTTGAAAACCCGCAATGGGTGCGATTCAATAAAGTTGAATCGTAAAAGATCAAAGGGTTCAGGGGAGAGAGACGATGTAAGTGGTAAGTGGTGAATGGTGAGGGGCGGGGAGTCGGGAACGCGGGCGTTTTCGCCCGCTGGTAGGGACGGCTCGCCGAGCCGTCCGCGGCGGTTTCGGCGAAACCGCCCTACCGGAAGGGAAAACGCTCAAGGAAGAAAACTCCTGGTCTGAGGCACCTTTCAAAATCACCCGCGAGCAGGCTATTCTTAATCATGTTAATCTTGTCAATCATGTCTCTCACCCTTTCCAACTGAACCCTGGCTCCTGAATCC
>Ga0255347_1004668_pt1 | contig 16335 bp, 15 predicted proteins | sample wastewater_treat_2_FD_192479 | JGI IMG/M metagenome (GOLD analysis project Ga0255347, IMG submission 192479) | Wastewater microbial communities from Lulu Island WWTP, Vancouver, Canada - plant24 | ecosystem: Engineered > WWTP > Wastewater > Unclassified | place: Canada: Vancouver, British...
AGCGCCGGCGAAGCCCCGGTGAGGTGCACGCGGCAGGCGGAGAATTCGCGGCGGGAGGTATGGCCCTGGCGGAAGCGATCAAACCTGCGGCGCAGGTCGCCGGGATCGGGTGCCGCGGTCATTTCGGCCTGCCAGGCGTGGTGATCCGCAGGAATGGGGCAGGCCGACTGCAGCAGCTCGGCCAGGACGTCTTCGTCGGAACGGTGGGCGGCGGAAACAGCGAAGAAGGGCGGCGCGGGCAGCGCGCGCGGATCCGGGGTCCACGTCGGTTCGACTTCGAGGAAATGGCAGAGCTCGCGGTGGCACTGGCGGGTGCCATTGAGGAGGCCTTCCAGCGAATATCCGGCGATGTGGGGCGTCAGGAAATCCACGGCGCGGGCCAGGGCCGCGGCGCCGGCGGGCTCGCCTTCCCAGACATCCAGCCCGGCGGCGCCGAGGGAATGGCGTTCGAGGGCATAGAGAAGCGAATCGGAATCGGCGACTTCGCCGCGGGCGGTGTTGAGGAACCAGGCGCCGGGCTTGAGCCGGCCGAACAGGCGGCAGTCGGCGAGATGCCGAGTGGGAAAGGGGCCGGCGGCGGTCAGCGGGACATGGAGGCTGAGAATGTCGGCGGCGGCCAGGACGGCCTCCAAGGGCAGGTATTCCGGCGCGCCGGTCTGCAGGGCCAGGGGCGGGTCGTTGCGCAGGACGCGCAAGCCGAGCAGGGGGGCCTTTTCCGCCACGCGCGAGCCGACCTGGCCAAGGCCGACCAGGCCGAGGGTTTTGCCGGCCAGCAGCGCCCCGTGCCGCAGCGCCAGCCAGGTCAGCGCGGTGATGGCATATTCGGCCACGGCGTTGGCGTTGCAGCCGGCGGCGGCGCTCCAGGCGATGCCGGCTTCTTCCAGCCAGGGCAGGTCGAGGTGATCGCTGCCCGCGGTGGCCGTGGCAACGAATTCCACCGGGGTGTCCGCCAGCAGCTCGGGGCCCACCCGGGTCTTGGACCGGACAATCAAGGCACGGGCTTCGCGCAGGTGTTCGCGGCGGATGTCGCGGTCAGGCCGGAGGCACACTTCGCCGAGGCCGGCGAAGGCTTCGCGGGCCTGGTAGACGCTGGCCGCACAGACGATTTTCATGGCGGGGATGGCCGGTGCCCGTGCCCGGATGTGCGCCGGGGATGCCGGCCGAGATTCATGGCCGGGGCGTGCCTTTGGCCGGTTCCTCGATGGCGATCACCACGCCACCCTGGAATTCCACCCGCGCCCGGATGACTTCCCGTTCGTGCATGACGTTTACCCAGGCGCTGCCGCTGACTGCACGCAGGCCGCCGGGCCCGGAAATGCGCAGGCCGTCGAGATCGGCGCGCTGGCGCTCGTAGGAGCGGAGCGTGTCAAGGTAGTACCAAATTTCGGCTTCGACGGCCGGCGTGCGGCGCAGGACCCGGCGCTGCGGCTCGCCCAGCGCAATGCGGACCATCTCGGGCGTGAAGCCCAGGTCAATCTGGCCGCTGCGAATCCGGGTCTGCGCGGCTTCGGGCAGGGTGTCGAAATATTCCTGGTTCCGATGGATGCGGGACTCGGGCGTGGCGCAGCCCATCAGCAGCAGCAGCGCCAGCGGCAGGATCAGGCGGACGGGACGGACGAGGTGCATGGCGGAGGTCCTTTGCAGGGTTAATTCAGGGCGATCACCTGGGTGTCGTGGGGTTCCAGCCGGCGGATCTGCACCGTGAGGCGGTTGAGACCGTCAACGCGTTCGTAGGTCATGCTCTCGGAGATGCGCCGGACCAGCTCGATGCCCAGACCCCCGGCCCGGTGGGAGTTGACGATGTGTTCGATGTTGGGCGCCGGGTGCCGGGTGGGGTCGAACGGTCGGCCGTCGTCCTCGAAGATAATCCGCAGGCGCGAGCGTTCCGCGACGATCCGGATGCGCAGCCGGTGCTCGCGGTCGTCTTCGTAGGCGTACTTGATGATGTTCGAGGCCATTTCCTCGATGGCCAGGCCGGCCGAATACTTGGCACGGGTGGAATACGGCAGGCTGGCCAGCCAGTCGAAGGCTTCCTTCGCGACCTCGGCCAGCGCGGTCATCTGGTTGGGAATTTCCCAGTTTTTCTCGGCGATGGGGGTCATGGGCTTGTTCTCCAACTCGGCATTGACGCTGTATGCCACAAACCCGTACCTTTGACCACGCAAAAAGGTCGGCGGGGCGCAGGACCCGGCGGTGGAAAGGATGCGATGATCAAGGCGTGCGAGTTGACGAAAAACAGCGTGGTGGCCATCCACGGGGACCCGCATGTGGTGGAGCAACTGCGGGTCCAGACTCCGTCCGCCCGGGGCGCGGCCACCCTCTATAAAGTGCGCTTCCGCAATGTCCGCACGCGGACAAAACTCGACCAGACCTGCAAAGGCGATGACCTGCTGCAGGAGACGGATTTCGACACCCGCCTGGTGTCGTTCAGCTTCCGCGAGGGCGACCGGTTCACCTTCATGGACATGGAGGACTACAGCCAGTTCGAGCTGATGGCCGACGAGATCGCCGACGCGGTGCCGTTTTTGACGGACGGCATGGAAAACATCAAGGCCCTGGTCCAGGCCGGCCGGGTGCTGTGCCTGCAGTTGCCGGATTCCGTCGAGCTGCGCATCGCCGACTGCGCCCCCGCGCTGCGCGGCGCCAGCGCCACGGCGCGGACCAAGACCGCCACCCTGGAAACCGGACTGGAATTGCAGGTGCCCGAGTACATGGAACCGGGCGAGCGCCTGCGCGTGGATACCCGGACCGGCGAGTTCATCCAACGCGTGCAATAGGTCCCCGCGGCCGGGGCTGTTTTGCTTCCCGCCGGTTTCCGGCCTGTGGTATGCTCCCGCCCCGAAGAAGGATCATCGTGAAGTTTTCCGGAATCGATTGGCCGAACTGGGCGCCGCGCGAGACGGCCACGCTGATGTTCGTGCGAATGGACGGCATGGTGCTGCTGATCCGCAAGCTCAAGGGCATGGGCGCAGGACTGATCAATGCCCCGGGCGGCCGCGTGGACCCCGGCGAAACCCCCGAACAGGCGGCCGTCCGCGAGGCCCAGGAGGAGCTGCATGTGACTCCCATCGGCGTCCGCAAGGCCGGCGAACTGGCCTTCCAGTTCACCGACGGCTACGCGCTCCGGTGCCACGTCTATACCGCCGCTTCGTATGAAGGGGTGCCCACCGAAACCGACGAGGCCATCCCTCTGTGGGTCGATGAGCGCGAAATGCCCTACAGCCAGATGTGGGCCGATGATCGCCTCTGGTATCCCCTCGTGCTCCAGAATCGCCGGTTCAGCGGACGGTTTTTGTTCGACGAAGGCATCATGCTCGGCTGCGAACTGGAGGTGGCGCCGCCGGCCGGGGAGGCGGCGCCCTAGAGGCGCCGCGGAAGGAGAAGCGCATGGATTGGACGCAATTCAACTGGGTGGATTGGGCTTTCATCGCCGTGTTGCTCTATGGAGCGGCGATGGGCGCGGTCCGGGGGCTGTCGTACGAACTGGCCATGCTTATCGGCATGGCGGCCGCCGTCGTCGTCACGCGGCTGTTCTACGAACCGGTGTCCTTCTGGATCTGTGCACGGTGGGGCTGGAACGAGGAAGTCACCCGGCTGGTCGCAGTGGTGGCGCTGGCGCTGCTGACGCTGTACGGCATGCGGCTGCTGCGGATCGCGTTGGGGGCGATGATGACGTTTTCCTTCAAAGGCCTGGTGGAGCGCGTGGGCGGACTGCTGGCGGGGTTCTTCCGCCTGGCCGCGATCGCCCTGGTCCTGCTGCTGGCGGCCAGCTTCGTGCCGTCGGCCTGGCTGCAGCGGGCCGTGATGCTCGATTCGACCGTTGGCCGCCAGGCCTTGCCGCTGCTGGTCGCCAAGTACAATGAACTGGCTGCGAAGGCCGCGCTGATCCAGGCGGAAATTCCCGTGGGAGTCGAACTCCCGCAACTGGTGATGCCGCCGACCGCGGACGATCTTCCGCCGCCCGCCGTCGATCCGGAGTGAACCGCCCATGGCGGGCCGGGTTTCCAAGGACGTGATCGACCAGATCCGCGGCGCGCTGGACATCGCGGACGTCATCGGGTCCTACATCCAGGTCAAGCGAACCGGCCAGTCGGCCAAGGCCCTGTGTCCGTTCCACAAGGAAAAAACCCCGTCGTTCCACATCAATCCCGCCCGGCAAGCCTTCCATTGCTTTGGCTGCGGCGCCGGCGGCGATGTCTTCAAATTCGTCATGCTCTACGAAAATGTCGATTTTCCCACGGCCCTGCGGATGCTGGCCGCGCGGGCCGGAATCGCCATCCACTTCGAGGAAGGCCCCGACCGCCGCGGGGAGGGCCCGGCCAAGGATGAACTCTTCCGCGCCAACGAAGAAGCCGCGCAGCGCTACCAGCAGGAGCTGCGGCAGAGTTCGGCGGCTGCCGAGGCCCGCGCCTATCTGGAACGGCGTGCCCTGGATCCCGCGGCCTGGAAGGAATGGGGCATCGGCTACGCGCCCGAAGGCTGGGGCTTCCTGGCCGATGCCGCCGGGACGCGCGGAGGGATCGGCCGGAAGGCGCTGGAAGCCGCCGGCCTGCTTTCCACCAATGAAAATGGCCGGATCTACGACCGCTTCCGTGGCCGCGTCATGTTTACCATTCGCGACGAACTCGGGCGCGCGGCCGGATTCAGCGGACGCGTGCTCAAGGCGGATGACCAGGCCGGCGGCAAGTATGTCAACACCCCCGAAACCCCCGTCTTTCGCAAGAGCCGCCTGCTCTTTGGCCTAGACAAGGCCAAGCGGGCGATTCTGGAGGCCCGCCAGGTGCTGCTCGTCGAGGGCCAGATCGATTGCATCCGCTGCCATCTGGCCGGCTTCCAGAACACGGTGGCCTCGCAGGGCACCGCCGTCACCGAAGAACACGCCCGCCTGCTCAAGCGCTATGCGGATCACGTCATCATGGTCCTCGATGCGGATTCCGCCGGCCGGAAGGCCGCCCTGCGCGCCGCCGCCCTGCTCATGGCCGAAGGGCTCGTCGTTTCCCTCGCCGCCCTGCCCGCCGGCGAGGACCCCGATTCGCTGATCCTGAAGGGCGGACCGGAGGCCTTTGCCGCCGTCTGGCGGGAAGTCCGGACGCCGATGGATTTCCTGCTGGATGTGCTGGACGAATCCGAGGATCTGCGTTCACCAGCCGGCCTCCTGCGGGCGACCCGCGCCGCCCTCGACCTGGCCGCGCATGCGCAGGACGACATCCAGCGGGACCGCATGTTGCTGGAGGCGGCCGCGCGCCTGCATGTGCCCGGAGATGCCCTGCGCCGGGAAATGAAAAAATTCCTGCGGCAGAAGTATCGTTCCGCTCCGGCCCGCGAAGCCCCGCCGGTTCCCGCCCCCGCCGGGGCGGAACGGCCAGGCATGGAAGTGGAACTGGCCTCGCTGCTGGCCACCTGCGACGATCCGGAACCGGCGGGCCTGGTCCGGCGCTGGCTGCCCTATGCCATGATTTCCGATCCGGCCTGTCGCGCCGTGATCCAGGCCCTGGCCGAGGAAGAGCCCGATCTCATGGCCGCCCTCGACGAGGAAAGCGAAGACAGCCAGGCCTTCGCCGCGCAAATTGTCAACTCGCCCCGGAAAGTGCTCGGCCGGGAACAGGACCTGAATGTGGAAAAAGCCGCGCAGGACCTGATCCTGCGCGTCTGGCAGCGCCACTTGGAGGCCCGGCGCGAGAAGCTGGGCGAACGCATGCAAGCCCTCGCCGGAGAGGAACGCCAGCAGGTGCTCCGCGAGTATGCCCAACTGCTGCTGGATCAGGGCCAGCTCAAACTGGGCTGGGCCCGCGCGCATCCCATCATTGACCTTTATCTGGCGCGGGATCTGGACCGTTAGCCCAAGCGCATTTGGGTTCAGTAAATTGCGGCATTCAGAAAACCCGGACTTTATAAAGTCCGATAGTCATCTTGATGTATCTCTTTCGTGTATATATCTGTTATTCACTTATATGCATCATGTTGTGAATTGTCATTAATTCCGGACTTTATAAAGTCCGGAAATTGAGCATTGGATCCCACCCAATCGCGTGAGATACATCCGGGCTATTTCCATTCGTGCTTGGGATATTTCCGGCGCAGCTCCTGCCGGATGCGCGGGTAGTGGTCGCGCCAGAAGCCGGACAGGTCTTTCGTGATTTGGACCGGTCGCTGGTTCGGGGCCAGGATGTGGATTACGAGGGGCATGCGCCCCTGCGCCAGCGCCGGCAACGAGGCGACGCCGAACAGTTCCTGGATGCGCGCGGAGATATACGGTTCGGCTGTGTCGAGGTACTGTACCTTGACGCTGCGCCCATTGGCGAGCAAGACGCGCTCGGGCGCGTGCTTTTCGACTTGCGCAATCTGCGCGGGGGAGAGCAGCGACTTCACCGCGTGGAGCACGGGGCGATCCTTGATTTCCTTGTAGGAAACCGCCCCGTGGCAGATTTGCTGGATCAGCAGTTCGCGCTCGGTCTCGCCGTAGGCCGGCAGTTCCCAGTCGGGACAGGCCTTGGCCAGCAGATTCACGCGCGCGATCCATTGATCCACCGCGCGGTCCCACGCTTTCAGCGTGCATTCGCCGGACAGAACGGCCCCCGCCAGCAGGCGCGCGGATTCCTCCGTCGGCGGCGGCTCAACCAGCCGGGAATCCAGCGCCAGATCCCGAAATACAATCTCGAGCCGGGCGACCGCACGCTTGGCGGCGGCATCCCATACCACGGCGATTCGCTCGGAGAAATCCTCCGGATAAAGCTCGCGGAGCCATTCCGGGCGGATGGCGGTGGCCTGGGTCAGAAGGACGCTGATCTCGCCGTCCCCGCGGCCGATTTCACGGATTTCGTTGGCGACGAGCAGGGCGGCCTCGTCCGCGATGGATTCGCGGGCCAGTTCGCCGCGGCGTCCGTGGACGAGTTCGCACCGCAGCGACCCACAATCCAGCCGCCGGGCGACCTGGTCGGAAAAGCCGGCCAGTACGCATTTGGCGATCTCCGCGTCCTCGGGCGGAGAGGATTCGATCGGCAGATTCTGCGATTCGGCGATGCGCAGGAAGTGGTCCCACAGCGGACCGACCTGGCGGGCGGCGGCGGCGTGGATGCCGAGGCGGCGGCAGCGGTCGAGATCGAACCGGTGCTGGCGGGCGTAGTTCCACGCGCGCATGAGCACGAGCAGGTCCGATCCGCCAGCGTCGCCCAGCAGGTCGCGGCGCTGCTCGTCCGCGGCTTTACCCGCGCGGCGGACGAGGAGCGGGCGGCCTTGGGCGATGGCGGCGATGAGCGCCACGGGCCGCACGGCACCGCGTTCGCCAGCGGCCAGCAACATGCGCGCGTAGCGCGGATGGACCGGGAACGACAGCATGCGGCGGCCCAGCGGTGTGGGCGCGCCGGCGGTATCCAGCGCGCCGAGGTCGCGCAGCAGGCTCAGCGCCCGCTCGAGCGCCCTGGGTTCGGGTGGCTCCAGCCATGGCCAGGCGGCGAGGTCGCGTACGCCCAGCGCCTTGAGCGTCAAAATGATTTCCGCAGGATCGATGCGCTTGATTTCCGGCAGGTCGTGGGCCGCCCGGCCCGCATGTTCTTGTTCCGTCCAGAGGCGGATGGCAAGGCCGGGCGCCGTGCGCCCGGCCCGGCCGGCGCGCTGGTCGGCGGCGGCGCGCGAGATGTTTTCGATCAGCAGCGTGTTGATGCCGCGCCAGGGATCGAAACGCGCCACGCGCGCCAGGCCCGAATCGATCACCAACCGGATGCCTTCGATGGTCAGCGAAGTTTCCGCCACGTTGGTGGCCACGACGATTTTCTTTCTGTCGTAGCGAGCCACGGCGGCATCCTGCTCCGGCGGTGGCAACTCGCCGTGCAACGGCAGGATCAGCGTGCCCTTGGCCGCATCAGTCTGGCGCAGGGCTTCGACCGTGCGCTGGATTTCGTATGCGCCGGGCATGAAGATGAGCGTGTCGCCGGGATTCTTGCCCTTGCGCGCGGCGTGTTCGTAGGCTTCGGCGGCGGCCTCCCACGGCGTGTCCCGGTCGGGATGCAGTGGCTTGACGAGGTGCTCGATCTCGACGGGGAAGGTGCGGCCTTCGGAATGGATGTGCTCGCAAGGATCTAAATAGGGGAGCAACAAACGCGTGTCGAGCGTGGCCGACATCACGATCAGCAGCAGATCGGGCCGCTTGGTTTTCTGCAGTTGCAGCGCTTGCGCCAAGGTGACATCGCCATAGACATGGCGTTCGTGGAACTCGTCGAACAAGATGGCAGCGACCCCCGGCAGGTCTGGCTGCGACAGCATTTGGCGCAGCAGGATGCCTTCGGTTTCGAAGTGGATGCGGGTGTCCGGACCGCAGACGGACTCAAGGCGAATCTGGTAGCCGACTTTGCCGCCGAGGGCTGTGTTGCGCTCTTCAGCCACGCGCTTGGCCAGCAGGCGCGTGGCGAGGCGCCGCGGTTGGAGCACAACGCACTTGCCGTTGCCCAGCGCGCCGAGGTCCAGCAGCATCTGCGGCACCTGCGTGGATTTGCCCGACCCCGTCGGCGCGGTCAGGATGATCCGCCGCGAGCGTTTGAGCACCGCGGACAGTTCATTCCGGATGGCATGGATGGGCAACATGGAAGGGAACAAGATAGGAAACCCCCCAGCCGATGGCCACTACGAAACACGCGAACGGCGCGAAAGAACAGCAGGAAGACCACAGCCCGTTTTCACGCCAAGGCGCAAAGCCCGCAAAGCGGATTTCGAACCCCGATCTGCCGGCTACAACAAGGCTGATCTGTAGCCGGCCTCGCTGAGGCCGGTCATGACTTGAACAGCCCCGCGCCCACCGGGCGCGGCTACAGTTCGAGCCATATCGAACCTCTAACGGGGAGGGGGGCGGGCGATCGCGCGGAACAAGGGCTACGGCCGCAAATCAAGCCAGCCGACGGTGTGGAGGAAGGCGATCAGCACCGCCACCGGACTGATGAACCGGATGAAGATGCCCCAGAGCGAGGCCAGCGTGACGACATGGATCCGGGAATTGTGGGAGGGATCATCCTTGAGGCCTGCCAGGAGACTGAAGAGGTGCACGTCGCCGAAGTTGCTCGACCCGTGGCGGATTTCGTCGAGGGCGTGCTTGGTGCCCCAAATCCAGCCTGTGAAAAGCGCGATGAACAGCCCGCCCAGCGGCAGGAACCAGTTGGAAGACAAATTATCCATGGTGTCGAAGAAGGAGGCCTTGGTGGTGCCGAAAATCTTGAGGAGGACCGCCTGGAGGCCTTCGAGCCGCGACCAGTCGGCGACGCTGATGGCGCAGAGGCTGCCCAGCAGGAAAATGGCCAACCCGAATGCCACGGCCGCGCGATGTCGCGCCCACCCCCGTTCATCCACAAAATAGGCAGTGACGACCTCGAGCAGGCTGATGCCGGAGGTGAGCGCCGCAATCATCAGCAGCAAAAAGAACAGGAAAGCCCAGAAGGCGCCGAAGGGAATCTGGTGAAAGACGGTCGGCAGCACCTGGAACACCAGCCCGGGGCCGGCATCGGGGCCGAAGCCCTGGGCGAAGACCGCCGGGAAAATGGCCAGCCCGGCCATCAAGGCGATCAGGGTGTCCAGCCCCACCACGGACAGGGTGGCGCTGAACAGGTTTTCTTCGCGGCTGATGTAGCTGCCATAGGTGATCATGGCGCCCATGCCCAGGCTCAGCGAAAAGAACGCATGGCCCAGGGCGATCAGCACGCTATTGGCGTTGATCTTGCTGAAATCCGGCGTCAGATAGAAGCGCACGCCCGCCATGGCGCCCGGCAGCGTCAGACTGCGGACGATCAGCACCAGGATGATCAGGAACAGCACCGGCATCAGGATCTTCGACCAGCGCTCGATGCCGGACCTGACGCCCTTGTAGACGATCAGCACGCACAGCAGCATGAAGAGGAAGTGGCAGCCGATCGCCCAGCCGGGGTGAAGGATGAAATGGTCGAAATGCTCCTTGGCCATGGCGACATTCGCGAAGTTGAGCTGGTTGGTGGCCGCCTTCCAGATGTAGCCGATGGTCCAGCCGGCGACCACGCTGTAGAAGGAGAGAATGGTGAAGCCGGCGGTCACGCCCATCACGCCCACCAAGGTCCAGCCGTAGCGGAAAATCAGCAGGCCCAGCGCGATCAGCAGCACACTCCAGCCCCAGCTGCCGAACAGCAGCAGGAACAGCCCGGCCAGCAACACCCCGATTCCGACCAGATGGGCCAGCACGGACGTCTTCGGGGAGAGCGCCTGGAAGGCTCCGACGGGATTGCGCTGGGTGTGGCGCCCCAGCGCGAATTCGCAGATCATGACCGGCGCGCCGATCACCGCGATGCACAGCAGGTAGACCAGCACGAACGCCCCGCCGCCGTTTTCCCCGGTGATGTAGGGGAATTTCCAGATGTTGCCCAGGCCGATGGCCGAGCCCGCCGCGGCCAGGATGAATCCCCACGCGCCGCTCCAATGTTCCCGGATGGTCGGTTTGTCGCTCATGGGGTGCCTCCGAACTAGTCCCCAAAATATCCAATGGCGCGGGCGCCTGCAAGCCGGCGGTGCGGCCCAAGACGATTTTTTGCAAGCGGGCGTTCATCTTGAGCCACCGATCCTTGTAGCCGGAAGCGGTTGCCTGTCCGTCCGCAGCGGAACCCCGGCCGGCTATCCCTCCATCCAGAGTCCGCCGGTGGCTTCCAGCCAGTCGGCAATGTGTGCGACGGCACTCGGGATGTCGTTGTTGGAGACATCCAGGCGCAAGACCGGCAGGCGCGATTCGCCAACCAGGCGGTCGAGCAGTTCCTGCTCGCGGACGAAGAGGGACAGGTCGTCGTATTGCGAGGGCTTGCCGGAGACTTTCAGGCGGCGCGCGCGGGCAGCGGCAAAGGAGTCCGCCGAACGGGTGCAATAGACGAGCCGGAAGTTGAGGGGGCCCAGGCGCTCCTCCAGCCAGCGGAAATCGTAGTCCTTGCCGCGGGCCATGAGCTGGAACATCCGGGTGGAGAGGTGGAAGCGGTCCACGATCCAGGAATAATAGCGCTGGAGTTCGAACAGGCGCACCCAGGTGGCATAGGTTTCCATCGCCAGGGCTTCTTCCTGCGGCTCGAAATTGATCAGGCCGCGGCCCCAGGGGAAGTTGGTGAACGCGCACCATTCGCCGGAAACCAGCGGCGAGTGGTAGCGGTAGCGGCGGGGGCCGACGATGCGCGGGTGCTCGTTGAGCGCAAAGGCGATCTCGGTCTTGAACGTCAGGCGCGTGCCTTCGAGAATGATCTTGGGAGTGAGTTTGTGTCCCATATGACACCATCCTAGCGCGGACGCGCGGGTTGCGGAAGGGAAAAGGGGCATGCTAGGATAACCCCTTCCAATCGAGGGCCACGACCATGCGCGATGAGAGAATCCTGAGGGCGACGGAAAAAGGCGGCGATTGGATCCACCTGCGGCGGATCCAGGCCACCTGCATCCTGGGGATTCATCCGATCGAACGGACGACGCCGCGCAAGGTGTTTTTCAACGTGTCGCTGGAAGTCGATACGCGGCGGGCCGGCCAGTCGGACAAGATCGGCGACACTCTCAACTACGAGCTGGTGGAAGCTGAAGTCATTTCCGCGGCGGAGAAGGGTAACTTTTTTTTGGCCGAGGCGCTGGCGCAACGGGTGACCGAAGTCTGCCTGCGGCACACGCAGGTGATGTCGGTGCGGGTGGTTGTGGACAAGCCGGGCGCCCTGCGGCACACCGAAAGCGTCGCTGTCGAAATCCTCCGCAAGCGCGGGGAATAAACGGACGCCAGCTTCGCGGCGCGCGTCAGTTCTTCCGTCCCGCGACGTGGAGCCCGAGGGCGGCGAGAGGGGGCGGGGTCGCTGGGAAAACCGAGTCCTGTGTAATTCGATACTTTGGCGGAGATCGCCCCACGCGCCACGGTACGAGTGGTGGTTGATGCCGGGGCAGTGGCCGGAAGAGGAATCGGAAACCTGCAAGTTCTCTGGGATGCAGGCGTGAAAATCGCCGTTTTTCACGGAGAGCGGGCTTCCATGCACCTGAAATCGGTTGTGATCGACGAACGCTATGTTTGGACCGGTTCCGCCAATTGGACTCAAGGCGCCCTGGACTGGAATTACGAAGACTTGCTTTGCCTGGATTCGCCGGACCTGGCCCGCCTGTATGCCAGGAACCTTCGCGACATCTTCGCGGCCAGTCCTTCTTTTCAGGAACAAGCCTTGAACCTGTCTATCCTGGAATCAGGAAGCAGAGAAAATACCTACAGCCTTAACCTGCCCTTGACCGGTCCCCGGACGAATTACACGGATTTTGCCCGCATACCTTTTGAGGGATTTGAGGCGGCCGGGAAGGTGCGCTATGTGGCCGACGAGGAATATCAGCCCGTTTTACGCAAGCTGATCCAGGGCGCGCGCCAATCCATCTTTATCGGCATGTATGTGTTTTCGGAGCAGAAGACCGAGGCCCCCTTTGCCGAACAAGTCATTGCCGACCTGAAAGCAGCCGCGCGGCGGGGCGTGTATGTCTATTTGCTCCTCTATACCGCCCCCAGCACGTTGGACCGTCTGGCCGAGCATCATTCCAACCGGGCGGAACAACTGCGCCGGGCTGGAATCGATGTGCGGTTGGCCTTGCCGAACAACATTCTCCACTTGAAAACCGTGGTAGTAGACCTCTCCAAGGTACTGATTGGCTCACACAACTGGTCGGAAGGTTTTCTTTCCAGCAAACGCGTATATGAAAGCAGCGCCTTGATCGTGCTGGACGTCCAGGAACCCAAACTGGCGGATTTCCTTTTGAGCCGGAAAATCATCAGCGATATGCGCAGCCGCGAACTCTGGGAGCAGGAAATCACCACCCTGCGGCATTTGAATCTGGCCAGCGGCAAGGTTCGGGATGACCTCGTGACGGAACTTGAGGGGCGGGAATGAATACAAGCAACCGACAACCTCCGGCTCACCGCGCCTGGCTACAGCCGATCCGGGGAGTGGCTGCAGGCCGGGTCGCTGACCTGGCGGATTGCAATGGAGCCGGCACGACCACGTGCCGGTGGCTGTTCCCGATAGCCGGACTCATACTCTTGCTTGTGTGCTTGTTGAATGCGCAGGCTCAAGGCGCGCCACCAGATGTTCTATACCTGCGCGATGGCCGCACTCTGACGGGCAATATTATTGGCGAAACACCCGAAGCCTATCGGACGCTGCTGCACACTTCATCTTCGCCCATCATGACTAACGTATCGGTCAAAGCCGTGCGGTACGTTGTGTATGGAACGCCCCAAAAAGCTCGCACCGCCCTGCGGCTTCCGGAAACCGCCCGGGTGCTGGGAGCGCGCGATTCGGCCAAGGCGAAGTTCCTCCCAACCGAGGCATTTGGCGAGGCGAGCCTCGAAGCCATTGCCGCAGCCCGCAAACGAATCTGGATTCTGGCCTTTTACATCAGCGGGGGTCTCGACCCGACCATCGACGCATTCTACAACACGCTGCGTGACAAAGCCCGCTCCGGCCTGGATGTCCGGATCATCTCGGAATTCGGCCAAGGCACACCCATGCCGATCCGAAACGGAACCGCCAATTTCACTCATACCCTTCTCGCGGATGGCATCCAGGTGGGGTTCATCCAGGAATACCGGGTCATGCACAAGAAGGTGATCATCATTGATGAGCGTGTTGTGTTCCTGGGCAGTTCAAATCTGACGGGAGCCGGCATGAAAACCAGCGATGAATTCAACGTGCGGATCGAATGTGAATCCACGGCCCGCCGGGCGGCAGCCGATTTCCTGCGCATGGCCCGGCAAGCCAAGCCATTCGAGGAACTCAAATAGAGGAGAGGCATGAACACTGTTATTCCGATGGTGATCGTAGCTATATTGGTTCCCGTGAACGCGCGAGCCACATGCAACTACCCCTGCGAGATTGACAACCCGGATGAATCCCAGCGCTGGGCAGTTCCCTGCGTGGATGCGCCCGAGGGCACGGCCATTGAGAATGAGCCCTGCAAGGAATGCGATGGGAGCGGTGGCATCCAGGACAAGCCGGATGGAACAGAGGTAGAAAACGGCGGAGTTACGGGCCGTTGCTGTGGGGGAGCGTGGTATGCAAAAGATCCCGCCAAGGAAGAATCTGATTGCTGGGAGTGGGCGAAGAAGATGATTGTGAGTACGTCTGTATCGACACGGAAAGTCCTGATATCATAGCAAGCGATCTAATCACAGTTGTACTTGAATGCGCAGATTCGAAGGAATCCTTGCCAGGCATTGATGCCTCCGTCGCAGATAATTGTGCTGACGATTCAACCGTTGGACAATCGCCTGAGGCGGGGTCTGGCTCGTACGGTGTAGGGGAGTCAGTCACGGTCACGATTACAGCAACTGACGAATGCGGGAATAGTTCGACAGCTGAGGTGACCATAGAATTCATTTGCGGAGATCACGATGCTCCAGCAATAACGGTGGACAGTTCGATTGATGTCGAACTCAAGTGCGCCGATTCAAAGGCGCCCTTGCCAGATGTGGACGCTACAATAACAGATAATTGTGGTGTTGATGGCGTGGCTGTTTCACAATCACCCGAAGCGGGGTCGGGGCTTTATGGGGATGGAGAAACTGAAACGGTTACTGTCACGGCGGAAGATGGGTGCGGGAATAGTGCGACTGAAACGGTAACGGTGAATTTCGCATACGATTGCCCTGAGCTTCAAGCATTTGTCGGAGCAAAAGAGGATTTGCTTCGCGTTTGGCTAAAGGCCACTGCATTATGTGATGATGCAAATGACATATTGCATGACATCCGGGATTTATTTGCCTTAATGCAGGCGCTTCGAGAGGGAGTTGCTGATGGATTAGGCGGACTGCAGGATTTAACTCCGTTTGATCCCGGCGCTGGTGTGGGCGGCGTGCAAACAGCAATTGACTATATCATCAATGTAATCTGGCCAAAACTTCAAGAAGAGTGTGACCAATTAAAAGACAAGTGCGACGGGTTTAATGCGTCCAACGATGAAGTCAAGGACGCCTATGCAGAATTATTAGAAATATTCAATACTGATTGCATTGCCAGATGTAATAATCCGCCGCCGCCGTTCGATTTGAAATGTTTTATCTGCGGGTGGCTTGGGGATGTAGGGGAAAATCCTTGCGAATTCAATGCATTTGGCGACTTTGGGCAACAGCAATAATGGGAGACCGTGTCATGACAAAATGGATCAATATATTACTGAGCATCTGTGCGTTATTCGTTTTTGAGCTTAAGGCTCCATGCCGGTCATTTGGACAAAATGACGATATGGACAAACTAACGCCAGCGCAACAGAATGATTTGTATCAGCAACTGTTAAATAAATCGTCGGAGATGGCAAGGCCATATCAAGAACCTCCACCAGACGCGTTTGATTATTGCAGGAACGGGGAGGTCGAGGCGTTGCGCAAATATTTAGACAATGGTGGCGATCCGAACTGGGATAAGCGTACGGCCGGGCTCCCGGCCCCCTTGTTGCTCTGGGCTATTCTTGCGTTTCATAACGAATGTGTTGAATTGCTTATTGAGCGGGGGGCGGATGTGAATGCGCCGGCTTTCAATGTTCGCAACATTGCAACAGCGGCTGGGTTGAAGCTGATCGATTTGAAAATGACTCAGTTCTATGGAAAGGGCAATCGCCATGGAATCGAGCAGCTTAGCCAAGCGATTGATTTGCTAATTGCCCATGGGGCAGTTCTGGACAACCCTTTTCTGGCAGAAAAATTAAATGAAGCCGGAATCCGCGCGTGGAATCTTGCCAAGAGCAGGGGTGATGCCATTGTTGTTGCCGAATGCCGGCCTGATTCTATTATCTTGCCAGGTTTGCAAATCTCTTGGTCGAGTTTAGCCGAATCCGAGCACCTTGCAACATGGTGTGAGCAGCAGGCCGGAAAAAGCAATATGGTTATTGCTGCCACAATACACCCCGGAGGGGAGCGGTCGGGGGAGCGGCTTCTTGATCTCTGCATGACATATGGTGTGCGAATGTTCACTCATCAGGTAATACTTGGCTCGGAATAATAGGGAAGAGGTTCCCTGCGGGGCTAGCCGCCGCCAAGAAGGAATGTACTTATACGAAGAGTAGCCGTTTGATTATCAGTTTCTCCGCCCGGGTGCTGGGATCGCGCGATTCGGCCAAGGTGCAGTTCCTCCCAACCGAAGCCTTCGGCGATGCGAGCCTCGAAGCCATTGCCGCGGCCCGCAAACGAATCTGGATTCTGGCCTTTTACATCAGCGGGGGTCTCGACCCGACCATCGACGCATTCTACAACACGCTGCGTGACAAAGCCCGCTCCGGCCTGGATGTCCGGATCATCTCTGAATTCAGCCAAGGCACACCCATGCCGATCCGCAACGGAACCGCCAATTT
>Ga0255347_1004672_pt1 | contig 16325 bp, 7 predicted proteins | sample wastewater_treat_2_FD_192479 | JGI IMG/M metagenome (GOLD analysis project Ga0255347, IMG submission 192479) | Wastewater microbial communities from Lulu Island WWTP, Vancouver, Canada - plant24 | ecosystem: Engineered > WWTP > Wastewater > Unclassified | place: Canada: Vancouver, British...
TCAACGTACTTGTCGACGATCTGGTCGAAGGTCTTCTCCGGCATTTTCTCGATTGCCGTGAGCGTCTTGTCAAGATACCGTGCCTGAGCGAAAGTAAAACCGCCTTTTGAGATATTGATATCTCGGAGCTGCCCAGCGAAATCGTAGAGCCCGCCGAAGAGGTACGCGTGGATCTGCTGAAGCCCTTTGATTGTCCCGACTTCGAACGCATCGATCATCCCACTTTCGAAAAGCGCATACGCCTTCTGCTTGCTTTTGGCGTCGACAGTGTTATCGGGATACACGAACCAGTCGAGAAATGCATGCGCGCGCTGGTTCGGAAACACCTTTGCCAAGGCGACGATGCCATCGGCATCGAGAACGTCCGAAAGACGGCTTTTGCCGTCAGGTGCGATCAGCTTCAACTGGTTAGTGGCGCTAACCAGTTCGTTTCCCTCCCGTTTCAACTTGGTTTTGAGGTACTTCCAGTAATTGCGCGTCTTGGAATAGTCGTCTTCGCCATTGATCGCCCCGACCACGTCCAGCACGGAGAACCACCATTTCGCTCCGGCATCATCCCACACCGCGCGAATTTTCCGTTCGTTGAAAAACCTGACCGAGATTCTTTTCATTTGCGTCTCGTTTCGCCCCACACTATATCAAATTCCGGTGCGGTGACAAGAACCGCGCTGTGCGCGGGTCGCGGCACCGCTTTCCGGCCTGTCCGCGCTAAAGCGGCGTCGCGCGGAATACCGCTTGCCGCACGCACTCCAAATTCTTTAGCCAGACTTGCAGAGCATCGGGATCGCTATCGGTATCGGGATCGGTATCGCTATCGCCGCTGGTCGCATGTCGCGAGCCGCGAGTCAACCTCTCTTATTGCGACCACCCAGTGGTCGCAATGGTGAGTGTAAAAGCCATGCTCTGCTTTTTGCAGAAAAACACCAAAATACGACTTGCCCATGTGTCGCGCTTGTGTCACAATGACCGCATCAAACTAAGGAGCCTGTCATGCAAAAATCATCCGCCCCCATCCGAGTCACGATCTGGAACGAGAATGTTCACGAACAGCAAGAGCCGTCGGTCGCCGAGCTTTACCCCGGCGGCATCCACGGCACCCTTGCCAAGAGTCTGGCCGCGCCGGATCTCGTGATCCGCACCGCCACGTTGCAGGAGCCGGAGCATGGTCTCACGCAGGATGTGCTGGATGCCACGGACGTGCTGCTCTGGTGGGGACACGCGGCGCATGACAAGGTGGAGGACACCATTGTGGCGCGGGTGCGCCAGCGCGTGTGGGACGGCATGGGGTTGCTGGTGATGCACTCCGGGCACATGTCCAAGATCTTCCGCGAGTTGAACGGCACCAGCGGCAAACTGCACTGGCGGGAGGTCGGCGAACTGGAGCGTGTCTGGTGCGTCGATCCCGCGCACCCGATCGCCGCCGGCATACCAGAACACTTCGACATCCCCTACGAGGAGATGTACGGCGAGCCCTTCATGATCGCCGGTGACGCGCATGTGATCTTCATGTCGTGGTTCGAGGGCGGCGAGGTGTTCCGCAGCGGTTTCACGCTGCAGCGCGGCTTCGGACGCATGTTCTACTTCCGTCCGGGCCACGAAGCCTTCCCCACCTTCCATCAAGCGGAGGTGCTGAAGGTTTTGGCGAACGGCATCCGCTGGCTCAAGCCCACGGTGGACATGCCCTTCCCTAAGACTCACCGCCCCGACTCGCTCTCGCCGATCGCCCCCAAGGATTTTGACCTGCACAAGGTCGGCATCGTGAAGGCGTGACCGCCGCCGGTCAAGCAGACGCTTGACCCTCCCGGTGCTCCGCGAGTAGTGAAACTTGAAACCCATGAAGCCCGAAACCTAATCCCACGCATTGCGTGGAGGAAAAGCGGTGCCGCGAGCCGCGCACAACGCGGCTCTTGTCACCGCACTCCAAAATTTTTGCCCATTGCTTCTTACTTCGTTATTCGCTATTCGTTATTAACTATTCACTCTCTCTCGGCCAGAACAGCGGCCCCGCCGGAACGATCGGGCAGGAACAGCGCCGCTTGACCGGGCCGATTTTGCTGATGTCGATGGGCACAAATCCCAGCTTGAACGCCGGAGAGCCGGGGCGCAGCGCATAATCGTCTTTGGCCGGATCGGCAAAGAGCGGATCGGCATACACGGAATGTTTGTCGAACCCGCGCGCCTGCCAGTCAGCAAAGGACATCCCGCCTCCCCACCCGATGCGCGGCTCTGTGGCGCCGACCTGATAAATCAAGTTGCTGTCAACCCGGACGACCTCCGGATTCACGCGATTGCCGGTGACGTACAGGACAGCGTCAGGGATGGTCCAGTAAAAGATGTTACGCTCCAACACCTGGCCGCGCGAGTTGTCGATGTAATTGGCGAGGAATCCCTGCATCTTACGGCTGTCCACGAAAATATTGTTCGTCACGCGGTTGCCCTTACCGCCCTGCAGCATGATTCCGCCGTGCGAATTCCGGTAGGTGATGTTTCCGGTCACCTCGTATCCGCCAGCGAACGAATCCAAATAGATGCCCCATGACATAAAGCAAGGTTTGCCGCCGGTCGAAGAATACCCGATCGTATCGGCGACCAGATTGCCGCGGATGACGCTGCCGGAGCGGAAGTCGCGGTTCCCCTGTGTGACCTCGATGCCGCCGGTGTCGTACGTTTCCAGATTGGTGTTCTGAACCCGGTTGTATTCCACCACGTTGGTGCTCCCGGCGTTCTTCAGCGAAATGCCGTAGCGCGACATGTCATGGATCGCATTATGAGAGACCGTGTTTCCGGACGACTTAAATCCTTGCAAGACTACGCCGCCGTTGTGCTTATAGCCCTCGCCGCAGTGGTGGATGTGGTTGTCGGTCACCGTATTGCCGGGACTATCGAGGATCAGCACACCGCCGCCTCCGCTGTGCGCGATCTCACACCCCTCGACGCGGTTCCTGCGGCCGCTCTTGATGCATACCGCATATTTCCCGGTATTGCGGAACTCGCAGTTCTCCACCGCGCAGCCCTCGGCGTTGCCGAGATATACCACTCCGTCACTGCCCATGCCGTACCCGGCGCAACCGTCACCCAATTCCCAATCTGTGCAGCGGAGGGTCAGCCCGGACAGACACAGGTGCATCACCGGCGTCTTCCCGTCCGTGCCCTGAATGTCAAAGATTCGCTTCACAGTCGGCGCGATCACTTCGGACTTGTCCGTGAAGCCTGATTTGGGCAGACAGGTCAGAACGCCGGTCTGCCGGTTCAAATACCACTCGCCGGGGCTGTCGAGTTCCTCGAAGACATTTTCCACGTAATAACGATCCCCCGCCGCCAGCGGTGCCAGACACTCCGGGCCTTGCAGCTTGACGTCATGGGTTTCTGGATCATAGCTCTGGATCGAAACAATCTCCATAAACGCCCGGCACGAGCCGGACTGGTAGATGTGAAGTTCAACGTCGGGGGCCAACCAAGCGGACTTGAAGACATCGGGCGGACACGAGATGATGGAAGCCGATTTTTTGCTGCCAAAGCCGCTCACCGACAACTGCTTCCCTTGCGACGCCACGAAGTCGGACGCTCTGACCAAAACGAGATGGCGTCCGGTGGCGATGTCCGGCAGGTTTTCGTCCACGGGTTTCCAGGCCGGATCGTTGCAGAACGCATAGGCCACCAGATTCAGCCCCCCGCCTTTAACGTTCCGCCAACGCATGACATGCTCTCCGGATGTCAGTGTGACGGTTGCGGCAGGGGTCCATTTGAAGGTTTCCCACCCGCCCGTGTCGGGCAGGTTCTGCAGCGGAACCGGCGTGCCGTTGTCCACGATCAACTCGGTGCGCCCCGACATGCCTGCCTTCATCGAGGGGCTGTTGTTCATCGCCGCGTAAAACATCCAGAAGGTGTATTCACCAGCAGCAGGGACCGTCATCTTGTACTCCATCCAGTCGCCGATGTTATGGATACGTCCGACCACATTCCCCATGCCACTGCGAACGCCGTTGTACAGGAAGCCCCGCCGGTACGGAGCGACAAGATCGATGTTCGGAAAACGTGCCCGGATCTGCCGCTCGTCGTTGATGAACAGCGAACGGAACGTCCATGTCCCTGCCTTGACTTCAGGCAAAGCGAGCGACACTTGCTCGTTGTCTGCCGGCTGGAATCCAGTCAGCCGTCGGCCGCCGATCAGCTCAGGCGTTTCCCCCCGGTATGCGGCGTACGTGACCGGGCACGATGCGGTCCCCGAGTCCTCGGGGCCGAACCGGAGCGGTTCGGTGACGTAGTAGCGGCCCCCGCGCAGCAGAACCGTTACCGGTGCCGAGAGCAGCCCGGATGCTTTCAGCGCACGGACGGCATCGCGCGCACGGGTCACTGTGGCGAACGGGCCGTCCGTTTTTCCCCAGTTCGGCTTGGGCAAGCTGCCGGACCAGGCATCATTGCCCTTGGTTGAGACATAAAACGTGACGCCGTCTTTGGGCGCATCCGCCTGAGCGCCCACGCCCTTTGCAACCCGGCACCCCGTGAGCAACAGAAGCCCCGCCATCCCGTAAATCATTTTTTTCTGAAACCGTTTTATTTGTTTCATAAGTCCCCCATCGAGGTTGTAGATAACACCTTTATTCAAATGAATAGTTTTAGTATGCGGGAAGAGATCGCAAAGAGTCAATGGAAACTGGCGGCGGGGTGCGATTCAATAAAGTTGAATCGCAAAAGGTCAAAGGGTTCAGGGTTCAGGGGTCAGGTGTTGCGCGGCAACCTTTTATGGCGATTATGACAAGCAGTTGTGTGCCTCCAGTTTTGAGGGCGCCACAATAGGAAGGGCGTTACTACGTAAGTCGTTGCAAAACAACCCTGAACCCTGAATCCCTGGCTCCTGAATCCTAGGTGCGGTGCAACGAAGTAAAACCACACCCCTGCGGCAAAAGGGTGTTGTCTATGCGCAGACATGTGTGATATTTTTTTACAAGTGTTTATTCGGAAGATTCGGACAGAAGGGGAACAGCCGTTTCAGTAAGACAAACGGACAAAGGATGAGGCAATGAAAAAGATAGTGATCTCGGGAATTTGTTTGGTGGCGGTTTTACATGCTTTTCCGCAAGAGCAGGTGAACTCGGAAAAAAACGACGCAAAAATCCACAACCCAAAATACGCGCTGTTCTATGACAACCATACCATGCCCGCCTGCCCCGATGTCGGCGCGGGGTTTGATGTGGAAGCCTTCACTGACCGGATCAAACGGTGCGGGGTCGATTACCTGACGTTTCACGCCAGATGCAACTTGGGGATGGCTTATTACAACACCAAGATCGGCACCCGGCATCCGTCGCTCACGTACGATCTTTTCGGCAAACTGGCAGAGTCCTGCCAACGCGAGGGGATTGCCCTGACCGCCTATCTGAACGGCGGCATCAGCAGCGCGGAGGGCGTCTTGCACCGCGACTGGACAACCCTGCGTTTCGACGGCAGGGAGTACCGCGAACCCCGCCTCACCCCCTTCGTTAGGACGATGTGCTACAACACTCCATACCGCGACCACCTGATCGCGATGGTGGAGGAAGTCGTCCGGAATTATCCGGTCTCGGGGGTTTTCATCGACTGTCTCGGGAATTATGACTGCGTGTGCCCGATCTGCGTTAAAGAGATGCGGAAACGGGGGATCGATCATTCTAACCGCGAGGCGGTCGTCAAATTCGCTGGGGCTTCGGCTCTGAGGTTGGCAGAAGATATCTACAAAGCCGCCACCGCCATTAAGCCGGGATTGCTGATTTACCACAACGGCCCGGGCTTTGAAGAACAAGCCGCGTTTAGCACGTATGCCGAGGTGGAATGCCTGCCTGCCGGAAGTTGGGGATACGAATACCTGCCCGTTCTGTCTCATTATGTGCGCACGCTGGGGGACAGGCCTGTGTTGAACATGACCGGCCGCTTCTACAAGTGGGGTGATTTCGGCGGGTTGCGCCCTGAGGCGGCGCTCAAGTCGGAACTGCTGTACGGCTTGGCGAACGGCATGCGCCCTAACGTCGGAGGCCATTTCCATCCGCGTGGCGATCTGGAAACCGCGGTTCTGGACCGGATCGAGAAGATCTACAAAGAGTTGCAGACTTTTGAACCGTGGTTTGACCAAGCCAAGAATATGGCCGAAATCGCTATCGTCTATCCCGAAAGCATCGGGAAGATACGTAGCGATATGCAGCTTAAAAGCGCAGTGCGCATGCTCTCCGAACTAAAGCAGCAGTTCAATGTGGTCACGCTGGCTTCCGACTGGAGCACGTACCAGGTGCTGGTCATCCCGGACGACATTCTCTTTAACAGTGAAATCGCCCGTCGTGTGAAGGCGCACATCGACGCTGGCAAGGCGGTTATCGCAAGCGGCGGCTCTGGCCTCGATCAAAAAAGGGAGCGCTTCGTGCTGGAGAAAGAGTGGGGCGTGAAGCATCTAGGGGCCAATGCGTTTGATCCAGCCTACTTCACCGTCGGAAAAAATTTCAACTGCGGGGTGCCCGACATGCCCTTGTCGCTCTATGCAACCGGCATTGACACAGAGCCCTTGCCCGGCACCCGCGTGGAAGCCCACCTCGTCAAGCCCTACTACAACCTCGGCTGGGACGGTGAGTACGCTGTTTACTACACCCCGCCGGACAAGGTCACGGACAAGCCGGCCCTGACGGTGAACGGGAAAGTGGCGCATTTCAGCCACCGGATCTTTGCCGGGTATGGCGAGAAAGCGCCGGTTGACCTGAGAACCGTGTTCGCCAACGTGCTCAACACGTTCCTGCCGGAACCGCTGTTCAAACATGAGAACCTGCCGTCGTTCAGCCGAGCGTTTGTCACCGAACAGCCGGGTCGGAAAATGGTACACATCCTCTCTTATGTGCCCGAACTGAGAGGGAAGACTCAGATGATCGAGGAGCCGATCGAACTTCACCAAGTGAGGATTGCCCTCCGCCATGACGGGAAAACGCCCCGGCAAGTCTATCTGGCCCCAGACAAGGCACCCCTGTCTTTTAAACAGGCGGGAGGCTATATTCAGGTGACAATCCCAGTCCATAAAGGGTATTCTTTGGTTGTGTTCGAATAAAAATTGCTTCTATTAACAAACATGGCTCGAAAGTGAGGTGTGTGATGACAGCGAGAAAAATCAGCGTGGTTGTGACTGCATGTATTACAGCGTTTTGTGTCAGCGCCGCTGACCGGATATGGACCGGTGGCGGGAACGACGCCAACTGGAGCACAGCCGCAAACTGGGGCGGCACAGCCCCTGTAGCGAGCGACACCCTTATCTTCGGCGGCACGGCCAAGCTCGAAAGCGTCAACGACCTGCCGGAGGACACCCCGTTCGCAGGCATCACCTTCGGCAGCGACGCGGGCGCGTTCACGCTGAGCGGCAACCGCATCACGCTCGGCGGCAACGTGACGAACCTTTCGACAAGCACCAGCGCACAGACCATTAATCTGGACATGTCCCTGCCGGAAACGAGCGTTTTCTACGGCTCGTTCTCCAACGGTGCGATCACAGTCAACGGCTCGCTCAGCGGCGCGGGCGGCCTGACGAAAACCGGGCCGCAGACACTGACACTCACCGCGAGCAACAGCTACGACGGTGTGACCACCGTCGACAACGGCATCCTGCTCGTCACGCACGGTAACGCGCTTGGCAGCACCAGCGGCAACACGGTGGTCAACGGGCCTTCCGGCGGATGCCTCGAAATCAGCGGCAGCATCAATGTGCCGGAACCGCTGTTTCTGAACAAACAGCGGCCGGGCGGGAAATACCACCTGTATATCCGTGGTGGCAGCAACACCTTGAGTGGCTTGGTCACCTGTGACTCAACCCGTATCCATTTAGGCGGGGGTACGGCACTGGTTTTCACCGGAGGTCTGACGAACAAGTACGGCTATATCGTGCTTAACAACCCTTCCGGCAGCACGGTCGCGTTTTACAACACCCCCGTCAGCAGCGCTGTGAACAGGTTGTATCTGGAGGGCACAGGGCTAACGATCATGGGGGTCTCCGGAAGCATCTGGACGGTCACTGAGATTGCCAGCGTCGCAACCCTGCGGACAGATGTCGCAAATGCGCTGCCTCCCGCCTCATGTTTCAGATTCAACAATACTCTTGGGAAACTGGATCTGAACGGGATCGATCAAACCGTGTCCGAGTTGTACAATCTTAGCACAGGCAACATCCTGAGTGCCCAGCCCGCAACCCTGACTGTGAACCAGGACACGTCAACGACTTATGCGGGACGCTTGACCGGGGTTGTCAGCCTCCTCAAAACCGGGACAGGCACGCTGACGCTCTCGAACAGCCAGAGCACGACCACGGGCGACATCACGGTGACCAACGGGACGCTCGCGGTCGCCATCGACAACAGTCTGGGCAACAGCACCAACGTCACGGTCTTGGGCGGGACGCTGGAGCTGAAGACGCAGCACGGTATCGCGGACACCGCGAACCTCTCCATCTCCAATGACGGGCAGGTAAAAATCGGAGCAGGCCTTTCTGAAAGAGTCGGGCAGCTCTTCATAAACGGCGTTCAGATGACGAGCGGGACATGGGGATCAACCGCCAGCGGTGCAACGCATGTTGACGACACCCATTTTGCAGGAAACGGAACGATCTATGTCCTGAACAGTCCCCCTGTTCCCTCAACGGAAGCCACTTGGAACGGCGAGGGGGCCGACACCTTCCTGAACACCGCAGCCAACTGGCAGGGAAACGCGGTGCCGCTGTTTGACGGCACCACACGAGCCATCTTCGGCACGGGCGGCACCACGGCGACCGTCAACACCGCCGCCGATTTATATGGCATCACTTTCAACCGCGCGGATAACTTCACGCTCGCGGACGGCGACGGCGCGCTCACGCTGGGCGCGGGCGGCATCACAGCGGCCAGCCCGGACACCGCCTCGCGGATCTATGCGATCACTGAGGACATCACCCTGAAAGAAAATTCGACGTGGCACGTCGCCACCAATGAGGCAGGCGTGACGACCCTCGCTGTCTCGGGCGCCATCCATGACGGTCCCGATTCATACAGTTTCAACAAGACCGGCGCCGGGACACTCATCCTGTCGGGCGACAGCACTTACGACGGCGTGACCACCGTGAGCGACGGCGCGCTGTATGTCACGCATCCCAACGCGTTGGGCAGCACCAACGGCATGACGGAGGTGGACAGCATGGCCGGCGCGCACCTGAACCTCCGCGGCGATATCAATGTAGCGGAGCCTTTCCTGATAATCGGCCAGCGCCCGGGTGCCCAACATTCCATCTACAATGTGAGCGGTAGCAACACCCTGAGCGGGCCGATCACGCGGAAACTCGGGTCAACCGGGTTCCGTCTCCATCTGGCCTCCGGTACCACGCTGATTGTCAGGGGCGGTTTGATCGGCCCTGGCGGAAGTGGTTGGTACGTTATCAGAAACAACGGGAAACTCCTCGCGTTTTATGACAAACCGGTGATTATCGCGTCCTCTGACGTCGTTTTCTTCGAGGCTTTGGGTACCACGGTTTTGGGCGTTTCCGGCAATGTCTGGGGGCAAACCAAAATCAATTCTACGGGAACACTGCGGACGAATGTCCCCAACGCGCTGCCCGAATCATCGACCTTGGTGATTGAGCATGCCAATACGATTCTGGATCTGAACGGTTTCGACCAGAGCATATCCGGTATCGTGAACCCCTGCACGGGCACCATCACGAGTGCTATGCCCGCCACATTGTCGGTCAATCAGGAAGCGGCGGCTACCCTCGCGTCCCGTTTGACCGGCGCGGTCGGCCTGCTGAAGGCGGGGGCCGCGACGCTGGCGCTCTCGAACAACCTGAGCACGACCACGGGTGACATCACGGTGACCGACGGGACGCTGGCGGTGGCGCTTGAAAACAGTCTGGGTAACAGCACGAACATCACGGTGTCCGGCGTTGCGGCCCGGCTGGAATTGCGCACCTCCGGCGGTATCTCCGACGCGGCGGCACTGAAAATCGCGGACGACGGGGCCAAGGTGAATCTGCTGACTGGCGTGAACGAAACCGTCGGCTGGCTCTATCTGGGTGACAAGATGCAACGCGTCGGAACCTACGGCTCGACAAACAGCGGAGCGACTTACAAAGATGACGCGTACTTCTCGGGCACAGGTATCCTGAGGGTTCTGCACGACCGGTCCGGCACACTGATCAAAGTGCGCTAGAACAGGGCAAGGGGGGTGCGTTCTGAGACAGTTGCCAAACTTGAGCGTTGAAAGTTGAGCGTTTGCGTATCACGCAGACGCTTGACCCTCCCGGCGCTTCGCGAACCTAGCCGCAGGACGCAGGGTGAGTGTTCCCGCGAATTGAAAAGCCATGCCGCTATTCATTATGTCAACCTGAAATATTTAGGCGGTTGACAATCGGCCGGCCAGACGGTTATTTTAATGAATGCGATTTTTAATAGGGGCAGGTCGGGTGATTTGTTTCTGGGTGCTTTTGCCGTTCTGTGCTGGGGCGGTAGAAGCGCCTTCGAACATTGTGGTCGAGGTCGAAGCTGCGTCACTTGTTACCACCGACAGTGAGCGGAGCCTGCTGCAGGATTTGCCGGGTGCGCGCCTGCGCGGGCAGGGAGTCGGCAACCCGCAGGCGGACATCTCGATCCGCGGTTCGTCTTTCAGCGAAGCCGGGTTGCTTTTGAATGGCATTGCCATGCGTAACGCGCAGACCGAGCACTGGCACGCCGACCTGCCGTTGCCGCCGGGCTGGTTCCGCGTGCCGACAGTGCTGACCGGTCTCGACCGCTTCAGAGTGTCGTCTGGCCACCCGTCGGGATCAATCGGCTTGGAACTCGCGCCGCTGCTACAAGACACGCGCGAGGTTGTGCTCGGCGCGGGCAACGAAGGTTTGCTATACGGCGGGGGGAATGCCGCAGAAGTTTGGGAAGGCAATAACGGCATATTTGGCACTGCGGCTTTTTTGTCTTTTTATGACATTGATCAGACTGATCGGCACAGCGACAACCATTTGAAGCGCGCCGAGGCGGGCGGGCGTCTGGGCGCGTCCGGCGGAAACCGTCAGGGAGACATTTTGGCAGCGGTTTCTTGGCGCGAGTTCGGCGCACGCGGGTTTTACGGGGCGAATCCGGCGTATCCCGCAATGGAGCGTCTGCGCGACACGCTCTTGGCCGGATCAATGCGCTTTGACGAAGACCCGCAGGGGTCCGCAGCCGTGTCTGCGGTCTGGCGGCGTACCGATGACAACTATTGGCTCGACCGCCGCAAGCGTGACTTTTACCACAATCAGCACACCAGCGATTTCGCGGGTGTTCACGGCGACCGCCGCCTGATGATCAGCGACTGGTTTTTCACAGACATGCGTGGCGACGGCGATTTCGAGTGTATCCGCAGCCGCTCTTTGGGCGATCATGAACGCGCCCACACCTCGCTGGCCCTGTTGCCGGGCGTATGGATTGATAAGTTCACGTTTACGGCGGGCAGCGCTTTCGACGCTTTCAGCGCTTACTCGCCGGTATGGCTGCCAGCAGCCGGGGTCGAGTGGGCGTTCACCGATTTGCAAGCGGTTTTTGTTTCTTACACGGAAGCCGCGCGCCAACCCTCCTACACGGAGTTAAATTATGAGTCGCCCGACTCGCTTGGTAACGCCGGGCTTGATTTGCAGAAGACGCGGACGGTCGAAGCCGGTTACAGAGGCGAGAGCGACATGGCTATGTGGCGGCTGGTTTTTTTCAGGGAGGAAGGCAAAAATGTCGTGGACTGGATCAAGACCGCGCGCGGCGCGCGCTGGGAAGCGGACAACCTTTCTGATGTCGAGACGTACGGCCTTACCGCCGAGGGCAGTGTTGCTGTTTCCGGCGATACCGATTTGGGGTTGGATCTGCTTGTGGTGCAGAAAGAGTGCGACAGGGAATATTATGCCAGCCGATATGTCATGGACTATCCTGAACTGGACACGGGGTTGACCTTGCAGCACCGTTGCAGCGGCAACCTGCTGATCGTGTTGCGGCAAGGATTCGCGAAATACGCGAAGAACGCGCTGCGCGGAAATGACGACTGGATGCTGGATACCGGTATTGACGTGCGCTGGCGACCGCCGCGATACAAACGGGTCGCCGTCAGCCTCGGTGTCCAGAATCTTTTTGACGATGATTTCCAAGTGTATGCGGGACAGCGCCGCGCCGGTATCGGCCTGTATATGTCTGTGACGTATAAGTGGGGAGCAGGAGAATAGGTGATAGGTGAAAAGTAAAAGGTAATAGGTAAAAGGTGGAGAGTGAATAGTGAAGAGTGAATAGTGAGGTGTGCGGCGGATGCTGGTGGGTGTTAAGGCTGTGAGGCTGTAAGGGGCAAGCGTGCCGCGCTACGCGCGGAGTTAGGAGTTAGAAATCAGGAATTAGGAGTTTTTTCGTAAGGACGAGCAGACGTTCGTCCCTCCCAAAAACTCCTTGCCTATAACTTGGACATTTTGTCATACCAAAACCGTGTTACAACCGGTAGGGCGGTTTCGCCGAAACCGCCGCGGACGGCTCGGCGAGCCGTCCCTACCAGAAGCGGGCGGGGACGCCCGCCTCCAGATTGATTTCTAATTCCTTGCCTATAACTTGGACATTTTGTCGCAGTTACTCGATGGTTTTTTCGCGGCGGAGCCGCGCGGCAGGCTAACTCCTAACTCCCAACTCTGTAGATAATTAAGGCCCGGCGTTGCCGCCGGGCCTTAATTACAGTACTGTTAAAACCGTTAAACCGCTTTGCCTTTGTTCGCGCCGCGGCCTTTGGTGCCGGCCGCCTTGGCGGCGTTGGCCTTGGCCTTTTCACGCGGACGCAGTGAACGCACCGCAGCGCCGGCCTGCCACATCTCGGATTCGCGCATCGCCTTCAACTCGGCATCCAGCTTATCCTTGTAGTCGGGCGTGCCACAAGCTTTGATGACGCGACGCGCCTCCTTCTGGCTCTTAACAGCTTCGTAGAGATCCGTAAAGACCGGCATAACCGCCTTCTTGAATTTCGGCCTCCAGTCCAGAGCGCCGCGCTGCGCCGTCGCCGAACAGTTACAGTACATCCAGTCCATGCCGTTCTCGTCGACCAGCCGGATCAAGCTCTGCGTCAGCTCTTCGACCGTCTCGTTAAAGGCCTCGGAGGGGCTGTGTCCGTTCTTGCGCAGCACGTCATACTGGGCCTCCATGATTCCGGCCAAGGCACCCATCAGCACCCCGCGCTCACCGACCAAGTCGGATGTGACCTCGTGCTCGAAGGTGGTGGGGAAGAGGTAGCCGGAGCCGATCGCGATACCGATCGACAAGGTCCGGTCCAACGCCCTGCCGCTAGCGTCCTGCGCCACAGCGAAACTGGAGTTGATGCCGACACCCGCAAGGAAGTTGCGGCGCACCGAGGTGCCCGAACCCTTCGGGGCCACCATGATCACATCGACATCCGCGCCGGGCTTGACCCCCGTCAGCTTGTTGTAAACAAAGCCGAAACCGTGGGAGAAGTAGAGGGCTTTGCCAGCGGTCACGAAAGGCGCGACACGCGCCCACACTTGCTTGGTGGCAGCGTCGTTGACCAGCATCATGATGATCGTGGCTTTCTCGCAAGCCTCTTCGATATCAAAGAGCGTTTTGCCCGGCTTGAAGCCGTCCTTGACCGCGCGCTTCCAGTCATTCTCGAAACGCTTGTCCTGTCCGATGATCACGTTGATCCCGTTGTCGCGCATGTTCAGCGACTGCGCCGGACCTTGCACACCGTAGCCGATTACGGCAATGACTTCATCCTTCAGCACCTTTTGGGCTTTCTTCAAGGGATACTCTTTACGCGTTACGACGGTCTCCACAACGCCGCCGAAATCAATCTTGGCCATATCCGTTTACTCCTGATTAAAAGACAATCCGCTCACCTTAACAGTTCATTGACCTTACTGTTTGGCGGAAAACAGTTTCATATAATAGCACCTTAAAGTTGCCGCGCAAGTAAAACAACTTATTTTTCGGCTAGAATCCCGATCCTTTTCCGGTTATGATTCGACCATGCATTCGACCCGCTCACCCTTAATGACGCTCGTCTTAGTCGGCATGGTGGTCTTCCTAGTGTTGCAGCTTAGGGAAAATCGCCGCCGTGACGCAGCGTATCAACGTCTTTTGGCGAAGATGTCGCAAACGCACCAAACCGCAGCAACGAATGATCTGCCGCCGGATAGCCGCAAGCTGACCGATGCCACGTCGATTTACAAACAGGTTTCGCCCTCGGTCGTCGCCGTGGCGAACCATGCTTTAGTGCGCCGAGGTTTTTTCGGGTTCCAACTGGTCGAGGTGCCGCAAGGCGCTGGCTCGGGCTTTGTCTGGGACAAGAAAGGACATATCGTCAGCAACTATCATGTGATCCATCAGGCCAACACCCTGGCCGTCACCTTCCCGGATGGCACACGCCACGAAGCGCGGCTAGTCGGCATCGCACCGGACTATGACCTCGCAGTGCTCAAAGTCGACGCTCCGCCGGATCTCCTCGTGCCGGTCGTTCTGGCCCGCTCGCGCGAACTGGAGGTCGGCCAGGACGTCTTTGCCATCGGCAATCCCTTCGGCCTCGACGCCACCCTGTCGGCAGGCATCGTCAGCGCCCTCGGGCGCACTATCACCTCCATGACCGACCGGCGCATCGCCGATGTGATCCAGACCGACGCAGCGATCAATCCCGGCAACTCGGGCGGCCCCCTGCTGAACGCACGCGGCCAGGTGATCGGCGTCAACACCGCCATCCTCAGTCCCAGCGGCGCCTATGCAGGCATCGGCTTCGCGGTGCCGTCCGACACCGTAGCCCGTGTCATACCGCAATTGATTGAAAAAGGTCGTGTCACACGCGCCGGTCTGGGCTTGGAATTTATCCCGGATCACGTGACAGCCCGCGCTGGCATTACAGGTGTGGCGATATACGCCGTTTATGAGCAGACGCCCGCCGCCCGCGCCGGTCTGGAGGGCATAGGCATCAACCGCATCGGCACCTTGGTCTTCGGTGATGTCATAACGGCTGTCGACGGCACATCCGTGCGCACGGTCGAGGACCTGCGCTCAGCGCTGGATCCCCGCCAGCCCGGCGAATCAGTCACCCTGTCGCTACAACGTTCAGGCAAGACCCGCGAGGTGGCGGTCGCGCTGATCGAGGAACAATAAAAAGCAACCGGACAGCACCCCTCAATGATGATAATGCGATTGAGGTTTTACGCGGCATCACTCACCCGTGTTAGTGCCTTGCGGCTCAACAAGCGCAATAAAACACAAGTTGTTTGCACCCCCGCCCTCTGAGTGGCGGGCTTTGCTAGGGGTTAAGGTTGTGAGGCTGTGAGGGGGAAGGCGGCGGAGCGAACGGATGTGGAAGCCGAGTGCTCTTTCAGCTTCGAATAAAAGATTATCAATATCCTCTTTCGTGGTTAATCATTCATAATCACCTTATTAGTACAGCCTCACAGCCTCACAGCCTTACAGCCTTTTGGGTTGCGGGCTCCGCCCGCGTTAGTATGCGCGGCCGACATCAAGCCACGCGCTAGCGAGGCCTGCCCGTGCCTCTGCCGCCGCGCCGGAAACTCGGCATCGCCGAGGTGTTGTCGATAATGGACTGCATGTGCTCGGCAAAGGCCCCGGCATCCTCCCCCTGATAGCCCATCGAACGCGCCGTCTCTTCAAAAAGATAACGCCGCTCTTCAGCGTAAAGCGTTTCGAGAGCCGCACCCGCCTCCGCCATTTCACGCCATAATTCCCTGCGCCGCTCTCCCTGTGCGGACTCCATTTCTTTGAACAGCGCGTTGACATACGCCACCGTCTCCAAGAGCTTGTCATGGTTCGCGCGCTGCGTCTGGTTCATGTTCTTGACATCGACCGCCGCCAGAAAGTCATCCCTGTCACGCGCCAACTGCTCCATCTGCTGCCTGAACTCAGCACGACGGCGCTGCATTTCAGCATACTCCTCGGGGTTTTCCCTACGCATGCGCTCCATGCGTTCGGCAAAACCCTCGCGCCGCGGGCGGCGTTCTTCAGCAGGTGTTTCGCTCGGAGCATTCGTGACCGCCGCCGTTCCGTTGCGTCCCTCGTCGTTTTCTGCCAGTGTGATTTCTGTTTCCACCAAGCGACGGCGCAACCGCTCATTGGCCTCGCGCAAAGCGTCATTGGCGCTACGCAGCGACATCAAGTCGCGCTTGTCCGCAACCTCCTGTGCCACTGGCCGCTCTGCTTGTGCGCCTGAGGCGGTTTTGCCCGGTTTTTTCGGCGGTGCCCGACGCACATGCTCTAATATGCCGCCAGCGACCATACCAAACAACACCGCCACCAGCACCACAACCGTTTTGTTAGCTTTCATATACCACGCCAACTCCGGCA
>Ga0255347_1004673_pt1 | contig 16324 bp, 11 predicted proteins | sample wastewater_treat_2_FD_192479 | JGI IMG/M metagenome (GOLD analysis project Ga0255347, IMG submission 192479) | Wastewater microbial communities from Lulu Island WWTP, Vancouver, Canada - plant24 | ecosystem: Engineered > WWTP > Wastewater > Unclassified | place: Canada: Vancouver, British...
TTTTAAATAGTCATCAGTATTTTAATAAATACTTCCAAGCTCGTTATCCACTTCTAGGTTATCTTGTTGGTTTTGAAGGACCGCTGCTTATTGTTGATCGGTTTAACTATGGTAAAAAACGGATTTATGACCGACCACTTGACATTAATCCTGGTGTGCTTTACACACTGCGGGCAACATTCAATAACGGACTATTTAATGTTTATGTTGATGACACTTTGTATATCACCACTACTGTTAGTGATGTCGCTGCTTTAGGCGGCTTTGGACTTTACTCAAGTTTAGGGACAAACATCAAATTTGGTCCCATTCATAATTTAAAAGCAACACGAAAGGAGGGAAAAAAGTAAGTTTATGACACGCAAACGATGGATTGGTCTAATAATTTGGTGCGCCTTTTGCCTGCTAGTAATAATCTTTTCACTAGTGTACATAATCATTGGGCAAATTAAGGCCAATGCAACTGAGTTGCGTTTAATCATTTTAACAATATCCGCATTGCTTAGTTAAAGCGTGTGGGAAAGGAGCGTAGATGAAAAAAACAAAAATCATCTTATCACTAATGACTTTACTAGTCTTAGCAGGCTGGCGAAGCGTAATGTCTAATTCGTTAGCAAACGCTGCTACTCAAGTAGTGTTTACAAAAGACGAAGAACCTATGCCTCCAATTGATACCGAAGTAAATCCATTTGATGTTCCTGGTAACTTTGAAGCACCAGAATTAAATATTGATGGCGTAATGGATGAAGCAGAATGGAATAGTCCTGAATGGTCAAGTCCAACGGTAACAATAGGTCGAAAGGACACAAATTCCGCTAGTCTGAAATTTTATCGTGGCGAAAAGGCGCTGTTTGCCTTTTTCACTGTGCTCGATAATAACTTATTAACTGATGGGTTCGCTAATGGTGACCCAGTCAACCGTAGTGATTCGGTTGAATTATATTTAGATACACAAAACGACGGAGTTAACAATAAAGGTAATGATATCCAAATTAATATTGGAGTCCACGGTAGAACACGAATCTTAACTGGTAGTGATAACGTGTGGGGTACGTGGAACGGCTTAGTTAACTTTGAAGTTACTGTTAACGGTACTATAAATGACGAAAGCGACACTGATGTTGGCTTTAATGTCGAAATTATGGTTCCTTACTCCGCTATTAATATGGAGCGGGATGATGTCATCGGCTTTTCGCTTGGCGCACCTGATAGATATTTATCAGGCGGAAATACTATTGGCACAAATTATGACTGGTTTGGTTGGTTCGTTGACGGCACCTTTATTGATCCACAACAAGCGGCCGGATATATGGTTCTAACTAATAACCAAATTATGACGCGCGAGCAATACAATAACTTGCCATAGCGCTAAAAAGGAGAATGATATGAAAAAAAGAAAACTATTAATTCCACTTATTGGTTTAGCACTTCTTCTTGCGGGATGTGGTCAAACATCAAGTTCTGAAAAACCAGTAAGCTCTGAAACACCACCTGTAACAAGTGTGACGACGGAAGAACCTCCCGTTTCAAGTGAGACTCCTGTTACAGAAAGCTCGGAAGAACCACCCGTTACTTCCGACCAACCTAGTGAACCCCCTGTAAGTTCAAGCGAAGAACCACCGGTTGTTACTGACTTCGTTGTTAAAGGGGTTGTCACTGACTTAGACAACAATCCAATTGCTGACGCAGTTGTGATGATTGGTAAAGACGGGCGAGACGCACAATTTTCTAATGCAGATGGTAGCTTTGAATTTTCAGCAATGGAAATTACTGAAGGCTTAACACTAATTGTGACACATAGTGAGCACGCTGGTAAAGAAGTCTTAATTAACAAAGAAACTGCCGTTGGCGAAGAAATTACACTTAATGTCAAACTTGAAAAAGTAACATTTACTGACTTAGGACCAGATACAACTTTTGGTGGTAAATTTGGTCTTAACGCAAGTATTGAAGTTGCTTATGCAAATGAGGCAATTGTCGTAAGAAATTATGCCCATGGATCAACAGAATGGGCCGATAACCATAAAGTTGAAATCTTTATTGATACGCTTGATGGTACCGCTGAACGTGATGAAAGTACATTCCGCACTGAAATGTGGGGAGCTCTAAATTACGACGGCGATAATATATTCCAATATATTGGCCAAAATGATACTGTCGCCGTTGAATACAAATTTGGCTTAACAAAATATTTTGACACAAACGTTTTTGTCACAACTATTCCATATGCTTCATTAGCAAGCGGCGACGCAGCTGTTATACCAGGTAAAGGTGACACATTTGGATTTAGCCTTGGTATTTGGAACGAAACCGCGAAAGATTGGGATGGTTGGGGCTGGTGGGGCTCACCCGCTACTGATGCACAAATTGCTTATAATGTTGAATACGGCACAAACTTTATTGCACCTGAACATCCGCAACGTTACGTACGGTTAACAGGTGATGGTGAAATTACATTCTCACTTAAGAGTGGTGAACTTTGGGTTTATGTCCCGCCAGTTGAATCAAATCTTGCGGATTTAGATTTAACTACACTTACTTATCACTCACTCGTGGCCCCCTTTGGTGGCTTAAAAGTCCCAGGCGGAGTTGTCGCACATGTGAGTCGCTCAAGTGATATCGCGCTTGCGGTTAAATTTGAGTTTACTGCTGAAGCCGGTGCTTTAGACCCATATACCATTGAGTTCTTCTTAGACACTAAGAGCGCTACTACTGAACGTGTTGACGGTACAACTTATCGCTTTAATGTAATGGGGAACGGTAACCCAGCCTTAGTCGTTCAGTTTGGAGAATTAGGGCCTGGCTTTGGTAATGAAGAAACTAAAACAACAGTAGACGGTCGTAATTTATACTTTGCCGTTACTTATGAAGCACTTATGATTACTAATACCGATCAATACGGGGTGACATTTGGTGCACTTAAAGACGGATGGGATGGCTGGGCGATTGATGGAGCAAACCCACTTCCATTTGGTGCGGCTTACGCTCTTGAACACGGATCAGGCTTTGTTGCTCCAGAAATTCCGCTTCGTTATGTCCGGATTCTTTCTAATGGTGCGGCAACTTATACTGATAAAAACGGTAAATTTGTCTCACGAGATACATTAGATGCTGACGGCTATCGTGTACTTGAAAGCAATTTCGGTGGTAAATTCTACACTGGTGGAATCGCCACTAAAGTTCGCCATGGTGCGACTGGTTTTGAATTTGTCTTTACTGCTCCTGAAGCATGGGCTGGTGCAAAGAAAATTGAATTATTCATCGATCAAGGCTTACCAAATGCTGGTCAAGACGCTTCCACACGAAGGATTGATGTTTGGGTCAATGGCACTGCTCCAGTTAATGGTGTTGAATATACTGTTGATGGTGCAGTCTTAACTATTAATGTCCTTTATGATTGGCACGGCATAAGCCACACCGATCAAATCGGATTTACAATGGGTATTTGGAATGAAGACGCGAAAGACTGGGACGGCTGGGGTTATGGTGCTGCACCATTTGCCGCAGCGTATGAAGCAGAATTTGGCAACACATTTATCGCTCCAGAACAAGCCTATCGTTATATTCGCTTATTATCTGACGATTCATTAACATTCACAAAAGCAAACTTAGAATTCTACGTCTAATGAAAGGAGGTCTCATGCTTAAAAAGAGATTCTCACTTACACTATTATTAGCACTACTTTTAACTGGTTGCGGAAAACCAACATCGAGCGGGGAGGTTCCAGCCTCCTCTGCTCCGCCGGTTACAAGTGACGTGACAAGTATCCCCGATTCAGAATCATCAGAAATCGAGGAACAGGTGCTACCAGCACCCGCTGTCAAAGCTTTCTATGAAAATAGTTTTGGTGAAGATAAAATTCCCGGACAATGGGAAGCTTATGGGGTTGGTGACCCGTTTGTGTACCGCTTTAATGGTGTGTATTATTTATATGTTTCTACGAAAGACTCCGAAGTTGGTGTACGAGCGTGGAAGAGTTTAGATTTAATTAATTTTGAACCAATTACTGGTGAAGGAATGCCGGAAGGTTATGTCGCTAACGATGAAATTACAAAAGCTGCTTATGCTCCTGAAGTAATGTATAATGACGGCTTCTTCTATATGGTTACTTCTCCTGCGGGAAATGGCCATTACATCTTAAAAGCTAATAAACCTGAAGGACCTTTTGTGCCAATCACCGATAACTTCGGACAATCCATTGATGGTAGCTTTTTCCAAGATGACGATGAAAAGATCTACTTATTGCGGGCGAATGCGGGTAATTTACGCTATTTACCACTTAAAAGTGACTGGACTCCAAACACATTAGGAGCAAGAACAATTAGCAATACCCAAATTGGTAACTGGACTGAAGGTCCCTATATCCTTAATCGCAATGGTATTAGTTACTTAACCTTCACTGGTACGCATGTAACAAGTGCAGGGTATCGCGTTGCTTATAGTTATTCAGAAGAAGGACCAGTTAAACACACGTCTTATGTCCAAGATAAGAAAAGTATTATTTTAAATACTGATCCTGAATTTAATGGTCTTGGTCATAGCGCAACTGTGCTTGGTCCCGACTTAGATTCTTATTACATCGTTTATCATAATTTACTTAATTCTGGTGGCCCAATTCGTGCTTACTCCATGAACCGTCTCTATTTTAACGGGACAGATATGGTTAGCCCACATGCGCGCCGCTATCAAAATGTTGCACCTGAAATGGCAACTTTTACAAGCCACAATGCTGCAACAGACTTAGAAGTTGATGGTGATTTCTTGCTTTCACCAACGGCGACTAAAGACGTCTTCACTGCTGAATGGAATATTAAAAGCAGCGTGGGGCAAATGGTGTTTTCTTATGAAGACGCTAATAACTATAGTTATATGACTTTTGACGGGCGTAATGTCGCCCTTAAGAAGGTCGATGGTGGAACCGAAAGTGATATTACAAGCTTTGCATTAAAGACTAATCATCCGACCGATGTCCTCCATACCTTCCGTATCATTTATCGTGATGGTGTGCTTGATGTTACTTATGACAATATGAATAAAGTTCTTGGCCATAAAGTAACTTTAGCGCCAGGAAAAGTTGGTTATAAGGGGTTTGATACTGCTGCAATTGGTTTTACTGGTTATAGTGACTTTGCTCGTGGCACAAGTGACAATTATTACCATAAGCAAGAGATGGCGCTCGCTAATAGTTATCATTTAGAAACTAGCGAACTTACAACTTCTGTGCTCCAAAAAGTTGAAGGTGATTATGTAAGTGCTCACGCTAAAGCAGGGTCTTATGATCTTAACTTAGTAACTGGTGACAAGGCGCGATACTTAATGTACTTTGACGCTAGTGAATATTACGCGCTTTCAATGACTGTGCCCATTGAAATGATGGGCAAGAGTGTGACCGTTAGTATTGACGGCATTACTAAAGCGCTTAAAGTCCCAACTTATGAATTATATCCAGAAGAGCGCTATGTTAAAGTGGAACTTGGACGCTTCCCGATTTATGCAGGAAGTCATTATGTTAGTGTTATTGCAACTGAAGAGTTCCGCTTCAATAACTTCGATTTCACAGTTGTAACTGATTCAAAAGCAACATATGAAAACGACTTATCAACCTTAGGCGGTGATACACTTCTCTATCAAAATATTTGGAAGATTAAGCGTGGTGGTCATTACGCAAGCAGTGGTAACCGTCAACTTCTCTATATTGGTAAAGGTATTATTAGTGATGTTACAATTGAGGCCGATATTAACTTTGATGGTCCTACCGCCGCTAATACAGTTGGTTTCTTGCTCCGAGCAGGAAACGAAGCTTTCTCCACATGGGAAAATAATGATTCCATCCAAGGGTATTATGTGGCAATGAATAACGCCCAAGTATCAATTAGGCGTAAAGACTACAACTGGTCAGTTTTCCTTGATTCTTATGGAGGCTCGTTTGCGAGTGAAACAGATATTCGCTTAAAAGCTTCAATCAAAGGTAATTTAATTATCGTTTATGTTAATGGCGAAGAAGTCATTAGGGTCGCTGATGCTGGCGCTTTTAGAAGCGGAAAGCTCGGACTTTACACTGACGGCGCTAGCGCCACATACAAAAACTTAAAAGTCACACTCGGATAACTCTCCTCGTTATCCTTAGCTCCCTTACTCCCCGTAGGGGAGCTTATTAATAGGAGGATATTTAATGATGAAAAAATGGTTAAAATTTATTGCTTTTTCTTTACTTCTCACTAGTTGTCGCTTAACCCCGTCTTCTTCTTTAAGTGAGCCATCAATTTCTATTGATACAAGTGTTAATTTTGATCCAACGATTGATACGAGCACTTTAGAAACAAGATACAATACTTTTAATAATTCCTTTGACGATGCCCAAATTCCTAACCAATGGCCAAATTATGGGATTGGTGACCCGTTTGTGTATCGTTTTAACGGTTTTTATTATTTATATCCTTCAACTTCACAGCGTGGTGTACGTGCTTATCGTAGTATTGACCTCATGAACTGGGAACCAGTCACGGGCGAAGGACTAGAATACGGGTATGTATTAAGTCCTGATTACGATGAAAGCGTTGTCGCTTATGCGCCGGAAGTTACTTATTACGATGGTTGGTTTTATTTATGTGAATCGCAAGCTGGCACCGGTCACTACTTCTTCCGCTCGCGTTCACCAGAGGGTCCTTTTGTGCCATATACTGGTAATGTTGGAGAATCAATTGATGGTAGTTTCTTTATTGATGATGACGGTAAGGCTTATTTCTTACGCGCAAAAGCAGAAACAATTAGAATTAGACGTTTCAATGATGACTTTACTTTATCTAATGAAGCTTTTGATATTGATAACACATCAATGGGAGGGTGGACTGAAGGTCCATATGTTTTAAAACGTAACGGCATTTATTACTTAACATTTACAGGGGTTCATGTTGGTAGTCCTGGTTATAAAGTAGGATATAGTTACTTGCAGGATTCTGATAGTGTCTTTAATAGGTACGGATATACGCGCGCAGAAAACATATTAATGAACACAAGTGAAGAGTGGCATACACTGGGTCACAGTTCTTCGACAATGGGTCCTGATATGGATTCACATTACATTGCTTATCACTCACGCACAAGCGGGGTATGGGGTCGTCATTTCAATTTATCTAGATTACTTTTTAATGGCCCAGAAATGACAGTAGATCGTCCTAGTCTCACTGATACTCTTGTGCCTAATATGCCTGTCTTTTACACGCATGACCCATTAAATGACATGGATTTTGCCGGAGAATTCTTATTAACCGCGCAAAAGCCGCGTAAAACATTTACTGCTGAATGGAACTTTATTGGTAATCCTACACTTGTGTTTGGATATGAAGATTCCGCTAATTATTATGTAATTGAAACTGATGGGTTAAATCTTAAAATTGTTAAAGTCAGTAATAATGTTTCTTCCGTTGTTAAAGCAATTAAACTTGATCATCAATATGATATGACTGCGCTTCACACCATTAGACTTTCACATCGTGATGGTAATGTAAATGTTACTTTTGACAACATGGAAAAGATTCGTAATCTAGCGCTAGATATTCCGCTTGGTAAAATTGGTTATAAAGGGGATAGTTATGAAAAACATTTCACTGCTTTTAGTAATGTTGCGCAGGGCTTAAGTGACCAAGAATACGCTAAACAGAGAGTTTTATATGCGAACGCTTATGATGAAAATGTTTCAAAATTAAATGCTTCTTCACTTATTAGTATTAATAGCGATACTGAAGACGAAAATTATAATGGGAAGAATAATAGTTATAAACTTCAATTATCTGGTGAAGAATATGCTACTTATAAGATTCTTACCACTAATACAGATACTTATCAAATTACTATGCGTGTTGATAATGCTTCACTTGGTAAAAAGATTGCACTTAAAGTTGATAACGAGACACCACTTGAATTTGTAATACCGTATGTTGATACAAATGCAGCCTTTATTAATGTTTATCTAGGTAATCTTGATTTAGTAAAAGGCATCCATTATCTTTCTGTCCTTAATCGTGAAAACACAGCTTTTAGCAGGATTGATTTTATCCCAACAAAGAAACAAGAAACAGTATATGAAAATGATTTATTAAGCGATAAACTCGATATTTTAAGTCGCGGCGCTCCGTTTACTTATACGGAAGACGGGTTAACATCAAGTGCGTCCCGCGGAATAGCTTATTTAATAAAAGAAGGTTTTGATAATACTCAAATCAGCGTTGATCTTCGTTTCGACACTCCTTCTTCATTTTATTCATCAGGTATTGTCGTCCGCGCTGAAAACGATGCCTTTCATCCAGAATGGGATGATCATAATTCATTACAAGGTTATTACTTTGGAGTTAAAAATACACAAGCATTCTTAATGAAATGTGACTACCAAGCAATGACGCAGCAACTAGCGATTAATTTTGCGGAAGTTCCTTCTAATGAATTTGTGACACTTAAAGTTGTCGCTAATGGTAATACACTTTCCTTTTATGTTAATGGCGTTGAAGAATTTGTGGTCATAGACGCTGATGCAAAATACGGTGGTAAACTAGGATTATACACAACTGGCGTAACTACTACATTTAAAAACTTAAAAGTTACACCACTTTAATATAAAAAATATTAAAATTGTTAGTCATATTTTTTTAATTAATGTTATTATGTAGTCATATCAATAAATGCGTATAACAAGTGTTATACCCTGCTCTAAATAATAGGAGCAGAAACAGGAGAAAAATATGAACAAACGAAAAAGAAATGTGTTTTATTTATTATTTTCGTTATTCGCAGTTGCAATTTTAGTGTTTTCTTACACAAGACACACTGACACTGCTTATCGTGAAACAGAAATAGCGCAAGCTAATATTGAGGCCACGCTAGACGGCACAAATGCGCCGACAGCTGAAACAACTTATCAAGAATCTGTTGTTTCAAATAAAATTCCGCACGCTACTTATACTTACACTAAAGTTAAAGCCGCCACTGGACATCATGCAATGTTAGATGTTGATGGAACTCTAACAAAAGACGAAGCAAAAGGTCTTATCGAACTGAAAATTATATTTACTGGCGAATTAAAAGTTAGAACATGGTTTTTATCGACAGACACTGATTATTATGAATACCATATTAAGTCCGACTCCGCCAAAACAATTAATGGCAATTTCTTTAAAATAATTGCTGTTACTGAATCAAGCATTAATAGTGTTACTCTTACTTATTCATGTACAACTGCGAGTGAAAAACCTACTTCTGAACTTGATGGTTTAGACTTTACTGCCTTAACTTATCATTCACTAGTCGGGAAATTATTTATTAATCCTGATGACGTTGTGCCAGCGATTAGCCGTTCAAGTCCTGATGCAATCGCTTTTAAGTTTGAAATACCTGCCGCATCAGTGTATGAACCGCGTCATGTAAATTATAATGTCTATGTTGATACTGGTTCCGCTACAGATTATCGAGGAGACGGAACAAGTTGGAGCTTTTATGTTAGTGGCTCAGGTATACCTGCTTCTGTTAATAGATACTCTGGCGATGCATTTGGTGCTGCAAAAACGAAAACAAAAGTTATTGGTAAGGCACTATATTTTGCTGTTAAGTATTCGGCGCTTGGCATTAGTAATACTGATCAATGTGGGGTATCTTTTAGTTCTGACAACATTAAAAATGGTGATGGTCGCTCATGGTTTGTTAGTGGGCTTCCGTTTGCCGCTGATTATCAAGCAGAGCACGGAAATACTCTGATTGATGCTGCGTTGCCAAATCGTTATGTTAGAGTGCTCGCTAATGGTGCACTTACTTGGACGAAAAAAGATAATAAACTTGTTCCGCTTGAAGCATTAGACACTGATGGATATCGTGTTCTTGAAACTAATTTCAGCACTGACAAATTCTATAATCCAACTGGTATTGCTACAAAAGTTCGTCATGGTGCTACGGGCATTGAGTTTGTATTTACTGGTCCTACCGCGCTTAGTGGCGCTCGAAAAATTGAAGTGTTTATTGATCTTGGCTTACCTAACGCAGGACAACCAGCCCCATGGCATCGCTTAGATTTATGGTTTGACAACAATACTTCTGTTGAAGGGCTCTTTAATTACACAATTTCAGGAGATACATTAAATCTTACTGTGCTCTACACTGGACTTGGTATTAGTCCTACTGATCAAATTGGTTTTTCGCTTGGTCTTTGGAATGATGCTGTTGGTGATTGGGATGGTTGGGGTTATGCAGGTGCGCCATTTGCAACCGCATACGAAGCAGAATATGGCAATACTTTTATTCAACCTGAAAACGCTAATCGTTATGTCCGATTACTTTCAGATGATTCATTAACATTTACAAAAGCTGATTTAACATTCTATAAATAAAAAATAGCGTAGTTAGTTAACTTAAAAGCACCCTAAATTCTAGATAGTATAAAGGGTGCTTTTTTAAAAAAATAGTGGGCAATGAAGCCCACATGATGACGCCTTGGTTTCGATGACATAGAAACCTTATCTTTTTTCTTTTTTGGTGGAGATGCGGAGAGTCGAACTCCGGTCCAAGAACCGCCCCATAAATACTTCTACAGCTTAGAAGATATTACGATTTAACTCTGTTTGTCGATATCTACGAACAACAAGAGAGCGAGCCTATAATACTTCATCACCGCTTATAGACATCACGATGACTAGCCCCTTTTATGACGCGCGTTAGAGTGTTGGAGCCCCGCTCTAAGTTGCGCTCCTGCTTATCTATTAAGCGAAGGAGTATGATAAATTACTGTTGCCAGTTAATTTGTGGTTTGGTGATTACGTCACCACACGGCTGCTATACTTACCAGACATGTCCCTGTCGAAACCATGCCATCCCCAGTGCCACTATTATATGACAATATAAAAATAATGCAAGATGAAAATGGACTTAGTTGAAAATTGCTTGCAAGTAATATATACTTACATGGATGTAAATCGAGGTATATACATATGAGTAGAAAATTTAAACAAAAACCTAAAAAAGTAAAAGCAGAAAAAGTAAAACGCGAACCTGATATGCGTAAACGCGCTTACTTAGCGATGCTTTTTAATAATCGCGCTGCATTTGACGGCGGAAGACGCGAACCGTGGTGGGTCGCAGTGCTCTTTTTTATCGCTTCAATCGTTATTGCTTTAGTGCCAGCAATGGTACAAGTTGGTAAGACTAAGGGAAGCGACATCTTTAAAGGGCCTTTATATCACACTGATGTAGCGTTTACGAAGTTTGTAGAAACACTTGAAGAAAAAGACGCTGATCTTACAGTTGTAAGTGAAAATGATGAGAATATCTTTAAGGCTAGTCCTGAATTTGTTAACCTAGTAGCGAACAAAGCCTTTACTTTGACAGATGGCGCCACGAATGAAGTTGTTCCTTATTACTCCTTCGCGCAAAAGCGTATAGTGTATACGCGTGACGAAAATAATGCTGTCGTTACTAATGAAGTTGATTTTGAATACTTACGCGTTTATTACACTGGTGATATTCAAAGTTCGTTTTTACTTGAAGGTAAAGTTTATAGTGGAGACGCTTTTTTAGCGCTTAAACTTTTATCATTAAAGGAAGAAGATGCTGTCGGTAATGTTACTTCACATTTAATTATTGGGCGGAAGGCATTATACACAAGACTTTATAATCCAACGGCCATTAATAAACCTGGTAACCCTGCTTTAGTGTTTGAAGGACGGACAAATTCATTACCAGTTGGTATGAATATTCGTGATTTTGGTAAAGTGAGTAAAGATGGTGTCCCACTTGCCAAAACCGATATTGATTACACTGATAAAGTTATGGAAAACTTTGGTCATATGCAAGACTTAGGTTATAAAGAAGTTAAAGTACGGACCTTCTGGTTTCAAACTGGAATTTACGCTGCTATCTTCTCTATTATTGGTCTTGTTATGGGTTTAATTATCTTTATTTCTACACGCGGAAAAATGAATCCAAATCGCGATCTTAAGTTTGGTGAATCACTTAAAATTGGTGCGTGGTTACTTCCTGCTCCAGCTTTAATCACACTCGTGCTTGGCTTTATTTTACCAGCGCAATATTTCCAAATGATTTTCATTATGACGCTTGGTATGCGCAGTGTATGGTTAACAATGCGGACATTAAATCCAAATATGCCGCAACAATAACATTAAGAATTAATAAAAATTCACCTTGCTAAAAACAAGGTGAATTTTTTAACTTTTATGTACATTAAATATTACTAACAATATAACTTAATATCGCTAGTGTTAAATCAATATCACTTACTTTATTAACTGCAACCGTGCGCATATTTGAATTTACTTCGATCACTACTGGTTTTCCTTTAGCGTCAAGCATAATATCAACACCCGCGAAATGACCTTTTAATGCTTTTGTTGCATGAATCGCTAAATCTTCTATTTCGCTAGTGGCTTTTACTAATGAAGCAGTGCCGCCTTGATTAATATTACTTCTAAAATCTTTGTCATTGACTCTTTTAACAGTAAATATTACCTTATCTCCCACAACATTAACACGGTAATCTGTCCCTTTTTCGCCGCTGACAAATTCTTGAGCCAAAAGTCCTTTTGTGCCGTGTTCTTTTATAATCTCTTTTAAATCTTCTTCACTATGCGCTAAATAAACTTGATCACCAAATGAACCAAAGCGTTCTTTAATGACAAGCGGAAAAGATAATGCGAGTAACTCTTCTTTATACTCTTCATAATATTCAATAATATTGCCCCAGTAATGAAGCGGAAATACAAAGAAGCGTGGTTGCGCTACACGCGCTTTAGCAAGCTCCGCAGCGGTTAATGCTTTATCGTCACAGAGATAAATTGTTTCAGGATTATTAAAAACTTTAATTCCGCTATTTTCAATACGTTTTGCTAGATATATATCTTTGTCCCAAAAAAGACAAAAGTCAGGTGTATTATTATTTAAATAACTTAAGACATGTTGATTTTTAACTTCAATTAATTCAAGATTTGGTATAAGTTTAGCTTTGTTTAAAAATTCATCAACTTGAATGCGAAATTTTGGGCTATTATGACTGATATTCGTGACAAAAATGCCCTTAATCGCCATAATCGCTCCCGCGTGAATTATCATCAATAATTAATTTTGCACCTTCAATTATATCTTCAATTTCCACCAAAAGATAGTTTTCGTCATCGAAAATTGGTTCATTAATATCACGAGTAAATAATACATATTTTCCTTTGCGAGCAATATTAAAAAATACATCCATTATTTCATCATGTTCATTTCTAAATCGTTCTAAGATTCTCGTTAATTGTGTATAAAACCATGGTTCAATATAAAATTCACCCTCTTCAAATAAGTATCCTCTCGCAAAGGCGGTCCGTGGGTTACTAACACGCTTTAAATGTTTAAATTCGCTATAGTTCCACTCTGGAACAATATTGTCATAATTGTAAGTATTATTTGCCATATTAATATTTCTCCTTATTTATGATATGTTTCGTTATTTATAATTTTGAATGCTCTAAATATTTGTTCAAGGAGCATTACTCTAAAAAGTTGATGGGGAAACGTCATTTTGCTAAAACTTAATTTTAAGTTCGCACGCTTATATACTTCATTTCCTAAACCATGGGAACTACCGATAACGAACATTACTTTACTTTGACCAATAGCAAAGGCGTTACGTAATTGTTCGCTGAACATAATTGAATCAAACTCTATTCCTTCAGGTGACAAGGCATAAACAAAGTCGCGTTCACCAATTCTTTTTAAAATGGTTTCGGCTTCTCTATTTAATGCATTTTCAATCTGTGCTTCACTTGCGCGAAGCGGAAGTCGTTCTTCTTTAATTTCAATAATTGAAATATCCGCATATTTACTAATCATTTTAGTGTATTCGTCACTAGTAATTAAAAGTGCACCTTTTGTTTTCCCGACAACAATAACATCAATTTTCATTTAACTCTCCCATGATTGGCACATGTTGTTTTGCGGTAACAATTGTCAGTTTACTTTGGTCAATCCCGTACTTCCGAAATACCTTATCAAGTGTTTCAAGCGCAACTTCGGGAGTATTAGCTTCTTCACTAAGGTGCGCTAAAACGATGTGTTTAGTGCGCGGGCCAACAAGTTCTGCTAAATAATGAGCACAAGCTTCGTTTGATAAGTGACCAGTATCGCTTAGTATTCGCTGAATTAAATCAAAGGGTCTATTTGTTTTAAGTAATAAACTCGGACTATGATTTGATTCAATAATGTAGACGTCAGCGTTTTTCATCATTTCCAAGTTACGAGTGCTTATATAACCAGTGTCAGTCATATACACAAGTTTGTACTCTGTTGTTTCAATAATATAACCAACTGAATCACTTACATCATGACTTGTTGGTAGGGGCGTTACTTTAAATTCATTAATCGTAAAAGGGGTGTAGGGCACAACTAGTTTAAATGGTGCTTCAAACGGCAAAGTGTTCGCCGGAGCATACACATTCCCGTTAGCGACTTTATTAAATTGTGAAGTAATGTGATCACCGTGTTTATGAGTAAAAAGCACGGCAAAAACACGCTCTTCTTGTAATTTAAAGACATTTAGTCGTTCTTCATATTCTTTAAGGCTGAGCCCTAAATCAATTAATATTTTTGTTTCAGGTCCTTTGATAATTGTGGCATTACCTTTGGACCCGCTAGCGAGGACGAAGTACTTCATTCGTGTTTATAACTTGGTCCTTTTTTAGTGCGATATTCAGTAAACCGCGCTGTTAAGTCTGGTCCTGGATTATCAAAACTTGAAATAGCCTTGAAAAATAGCAGGGTCGCAATTCCCGTTTCACCACTTCTATTTTTCGCTAAGATAATGTCAACTGGTGAAACATCAAGATCTTTGCTCGGGTCTTTCATTTCCGCTTTAGCTTGTGCGAGTGTTTGGTAATAGGGTTGATAAACAGCATCGATTTCTTTAATCGTTCCTTGTTTGACATAATAATCTTCGCGATACATTAAAAACACTAAATCTGCGTCTTGTTCTAGACTACCTGATTCACGAAGGTGACTCATTTGTGGCATTTTATCTTTTGTGGCTTCAACTGCCCGTGAAAGTTGTGATAAGGCAACGATTGTAATATTTAATTCGCGCGCTAAGCCTTTCAGGGCCGCACTTATTTCGCTAAGTTCAATTTGCCTACTTTCAACATGTCCCGTTGTCGTAATTAAACCAATATAGTCAACAAAAATGGCGCATAAATCATCATTTTCGCGTTTTAATTTCCGTGCTTTGATAAGTAAGTCATTAATATTTATACTTGGTGTTTCATCGATATAGAGTTTGATATGCTTTAAGTTTTCGATTGTTTCATAAACTTTTACGCGTTCTTCTTTACTAAGGTACCCCGTCATAATATTTTTATGAAGCACACCTGAAACTTTAGAAACAAGCCGTTGCATTAGTTGTTGGTTACCCATTTCAAGCGAGAAGAAACCAACAGTTTTATTATTTATTTTAGCCATATTATAGGCTAAGCTTAAACCAAATGCCGTTTTACCGACCGCAGGACGTGCAGCAATAATAATATAGTTATCTTCTTGGAAACCGTGAGTGTAACGATCTATATCATAAAAGCCCGTCGAATTTCCTGTGAGTTTATTACCGGAAGATTTCCGCATTTTTTCAAGGTGAGCTTTTAACCCTTTAGCGATATCACCAAGTGATTCAAAGTCCATAATCCGTCGCTCTTCCGCAACTTTAGTAATGTCGCGTAATAAATCACTTAAGTAATCATTAACATCGCCAACTTGACCTTGACGGTGTTTTTCAACGCCTTGATCCATTACTTTTAAGGCTTTACGAAGTAAATCTAAATCACGTAGTCCTAAGCAATAATCTTTTATCGCTGAATATGTAATCGCTTCTTCGGCAATTAAACTTAAGTATTCTAAACCACCAACAGCGCTAAATAGTCGTAATTCTCTTAGTTTACCGCTGACGGTAACAATATCAACTTTGACATTTTCTTCATGTAATAATTTCATTGCATAAAAAATAGCGCGGTTATTATTATCGATGTTTGGAAAATAACTTGCTTCTAAGTGCTGCATCCCTACTTCTAGTGCTTCAGCACTTGTTAGCATAAGACCTAACACTGTTCTTTCTAGAATAGTGTCATTAGGAATCGCTATTGTTTTATCCGATAGTGTAAAAGGATTATTATCAAATTTCATAACTACTTGTATTATCTAATCATGCCCCGGTACTTCGATTAGGTAATACATCTCCTTTCATTACCCGGGTATAATATTTATATGCTGTGTACCTTTGTCATATACCTACAGTTAGACTGTTTCAAGGAGTTT
>Ga0255347_1004689_pt1 | contig 16272 bp, 22 predicted proteins | sample wastewater_treat_2_FD_192479 | JGI IMG/M metagenome (GOLD analysis project Ga0255347, IMG submission 192479) | Wastewater microbial communities from Lulu Island WWTP, Vancouver, Canada - plant24 | ecosystem: Engineered > WWTP > Wastewater > Unclassified | place: Canada: Vancouver, British...
AAGCCGCAGGAGCTTGTGAAAGTTGCGCTTGATATGAGGGCGCAGGGAAATATCGGAATTGCTTTTACTTATAATGAGCCGCTTGTCGGATATGAGTTTGTGCTTGATACAGCGAAGCTTGCAAAAGAACGTGACCTAAAAACAGTGCTTGTATCTAACGGAACAGCCGAGTTGTCTGTTCTTGCGGAGATAGCTCCGTATATTGATGCGATGAATATCGATCTTAAGGGATTTACGGATGAATATTATGATAGACTTCTCGGAGGCAGCAGGAAACAGGCGATGGATTTTATCGCGGAAGCGGTAAAGCATTGCCATGTTGAGCTTACAACACTGATAATTCCCGGTGAGAACGACAGTGAGGAAGAGATGCACGAGATGTCCGCATGGATACATGGACTCGAAGCGGCAAACGGGAAGAACATTCCGCTTCATATTTCGAGATTTTTTCCAAGGTTCAAGATGACCGACCGCGACGCGACCGATGTGAGAAAGGTCTATCGACTCGCCGAGGTTGCGAGGGAAGAACTTGAGATTGTTTATACGGGGAATTGTTAGTGTTGTTGGCTTGCCAACGCAGTATATGGAGTTAGCTTGCTTTTTAATTTGCCTTTTTTAGTTGTCTTGCCGAGGGGCGAAGAATACCAATCTGATATGACAAAAATTCAGGTTTTTGTTTTGTGACGGGATATATAAGTGTGATTTGTAAATGTATGACTTTTTTGATGATTTTTCTTCTAAAAAGTCATGCATTTTTTATTTGTAGAGTATGCTGAAAAAAAGATGTATGACCTTATCTGAAAAAAATGCCTGAAAAAGTCATATTTTTTTGCCTTTTTAAACTGCGCAAGCGTAGATTTTATGACCTTTTGAGGGATTTTTACATATATAGGTCATATACTTGTTTTTTTATCAAAAAAATATGGAAAAAATACATGACTTTTAATGCGTTTTTTTTCCAAAAAAGTCATATGGTAATTTTTCGAGAGATAAAAAATATGACCTTTTTTGATGATTCTTTTATAAAAAGTCATACATTCATGTTTGAGATGGGAGAAAAAAGTCTGAGCGAGGAAATAATGTTTTTTTTAGCGATTTTTTATAATCATTTAAGTTAATAATTTTCTTTTAATCACATTAAAACTAACTTAAAAACGCAAAGCAATTAAGTCATTATGACTATTAAAATTTGAGTTATTTGAGTAATATTACACATTGTTCACAAAAATAATGCGCTGTTAAAATGGAAGTGCTCGGGCGCTAAAACGTTTACGTAAAAATCAAAACAATTTTATTAGGCTAGGAGGTGAACGGTTTTATTATGATTAAACGAAAGTTATCAGTAGCATTAAGTGTATTCTTAGCAACAGGATTGTTATCACCAGGCTTGACAGTAGCGGCGGCACCAAGTATTAACCCGTACGGTACGGTTGAGGCGGAACTTGACTTTGAACGTAATATAAAAGATGTTTTCACAGATGAAGATGCCGGCGCGACAGTTGTCAGCCTTGGATCTGGAAATTACTTCACTGTGAAGAGTGTGAACTTCTCGCAGGGAGTTTCTAAGATAGTTATAAAAACCAAAGCGGATTCGGCAGGTCTTATTGTTATTCATAAAGATGGAGAAAAGGGAGATGTAGTAGGTAGCATTAAACTTAGTGGTACCGACGGAGAATACAGGGAATTTTCAACTTCCGTAAAAGATTTGGATGGAGCGGATACCATTGCATTTGTGCAGACGATGGGCACAAGTTTGGTAGATAGTTGGACAGCGGAACCGGGTGAAACACCTGATGAACCTGAAAATCCGGACCAACCGGAGAATCCCGATCAGCCTGAGGTTCCGGAGCAGCCGGAAAATCCCGATCAGCCTGAGGTTCCGGAACAGCCGGAAAACCCCGATCAGCCTGAGGTTCCGGAACAGCCGGAGAACCCCGATCAGCCGGAAAATCCGACAGCTGTAAATCCGTATGAGAAGGTTGAGGCCGAGACAGCAGCTACATTGGAAAATGCAAAGCTTGTTCCGAACAAGCAGTCGGTACTTATAAATGATGGCGGATATATTGTAGCCAAGAATGTTGACCTGTCAAAAGGTGTTTCGGGATTCAAGGTACTTGCCAAGACTTCAGCACCAAAGGTTAAACTTGATGTATATGTTGACGGAACCGATACTCAGTTAGGTTCTATCAGCGTTGGCACTGATATGTCAAGTGAGTCATTTGTAAAGATATCATCGGACCTCAAGGGTTCACATGATGTATATTTTAAAGCAAATGGCGGAGCTGTACAGATTGATGCATGGCAGGCTCTGGAAGGACAGGGCGGAACGGAAGAACCTCCTGTAGTTGAGCCACCTGTAGGCGATACGGTAAATCCTTATAGTAAGGTAGAAGCAGAGGCGGCAACTGAGCTTGCTGAGGCTATGTTATCACCTAATAAGCAGTCGGTAGTTGTTAAAGACGGTGGTTATGTGATCACCAAGAATGTTGATTTCTCAAAGGGACTTTCGGGATTTGTCCGAACTGTGGATGTCCGATAGAGGATATAAAGGCAAAACTCGGTGAGATTGAGGCTGAGCAAGAAGCTAAAAACAAGGCGAAGGAAGCAGAAAAACGTGCAAAGGAAGCTGCTGCAGAAGCAAAACGTCAGCGTCAAGAAGAAGCAAGAAAAGCAGTCACTCCGGCAATGAAGAAAAAGAGAATAGCAATAGGTGCAGTGATGGTTATTCTTGCCGTAGCTGTAGGAATATGCGGTTGGTATTTTGGAATAAAAATACCGCATGATCAGTCGTATCAGGCGTACCTTGTAGCCGTGCAGAATTATAGTGAAGGGATTCAACAATATAATGATGCAGTAAACCAATATAACGAGAAAGCTAAAGAGGTTATTTCAGCTAATGACGGCTTTGATGAGGTAATTGGTACGGCACAGGCACTTGTGGACTGCGGAGATACACCTTATGAGGGCGCAAAAATTACGACGCTTAGCAACAGCATAAAAGATGCCCGAAATAACAAAGTGTCTACCCCTGAGCTGAAGGAAGTTGTTGCATCGGTACAGGCAGATCCGGCTATGGAAAAGGAGAGAAAGTCCAATATAGATGCTGCTGTTTCGGCACTTGAAAGTGAATTGGAGAGTTATATAAACAATGTTGCTGTGATAAATTCCGAAAAGGATTCTCTAAGCATTCCGGATTACTCTGCCTTTATTAACACGCTTACTATACAAAGCAAGGAATTAGAGGATAGTTATGCTATTCAAAGGCAGATAACAGCACCCACCGAAGAATGGGTTATAACAAGGCTTGGCAGAGTAGCCGATGTGGCTAATATTGATCCGGTAACTGAAGAGAATGATCCGAACGGAAATCTGAACAAACCAGGAGGATATACATCTACTGTGTATTTTGGTACTGCACTTCTTGGAACGCAGAATCTTAGTGGCAATCCGTTGATAGACGAAGGAACCGATGCTGGTGGTGCTGTAGAGACATACAGAACAGCAGAGGAAGCTGAAACACGTAATAATTACCTGGCTTCATTTGATGGAGCGGGAATGTTTTCGTCGGGGTCACATATGGTTCTTGGAACCATGGTTATACGTACATCAGATGATTTGAAGGCTTCACAGCAAGAGACACTTACGAATGCGATTATTGCTGCGATGACTTCGCTCAACTGACATATGGAGGTGTAAGCGATGGCAATTCAGTTTGTTTCAGTAAGGTGTCCGGATTGTGGAGCGGAACTTTCGATAGAAAATGGACGGGAGCAGGCGTTTTGTTCATATTGTGGCGCAAAGGTACTCGTTCATAATGACAACGAACATATATACCGCAATATCGACGAAGCTAGAATCAAAGAAGCGGAGAATGAGCGTATCCTTCGACTAAGGGAGTTGGAATTAGAGGAAAAGGAGAATTCCAGGAGTAGAAAATCGCTCTTTATAGCTTATGGCGTGGCTTTGGGATTTGTCTTGATAGGTGCACTTATATGTATAGCTGAACCATTGGCAGGCATGTGGGGTATTATCATCGGTGGATACATAGGACTTTTTACTTTCATAAAAAGTGATGAGAAGAAAAAGAAGCAGAAAAAATATGTAAGCCCCAATGAGGCGGTTATTACAGATTCCATGATTGGATGTGAAGAGAAGAACTATAACAGTGTTGTTATGTTGTTTAGGGGCGCAGGCTTTACCAATGTGACAGCTGTACCTTTGAATGACCTAAATATACTGTCTCAGCGAAAAAATGGACAGGTTGAGGCAGTAACGATTAATGGAAACGGTGATTTTGATGAAGGTGATGTATATCCCAGGGAAGCAAATATTCTTATAACTTATCATTCAAGGTAGTAGAGAGGAGGAGCGATAAGATGAGCTTATTACCACAGATATTTAATTCAAAATTAGGTAAACTGTTATCTTCTCCAGGAGATAAATTCTCGGCGGAGATTACTAAAACGGGTAGGCAGGTTGTAAAGATAACCACAGATGAGATCAGACGATCAGCAGTAAGGTATCCGAATACCGGAACGGTTGTTGAAACAATCGTACATAAAATAAAGTAGCATAGCAGTGCGATAACATGAAAAGATCTAATCCCCGATTCTCCGGTGATATATTTGGAGATAGGGGACTATTCTTCTCTGGATTGTTTTTGAGAGTTAATGTGTTCTTGTTTTTCTTGAGGGTCATGCCCAAGGTACTGCTCTACATTAGCCATTTTTTGTTGGAGAGTTTTTGCGTCGTTTTCTGCTGATTTATATGTTTTCTCAAGTACGGATTTACGAGCCTGCATAGCATCATAGTCAGAGCGTATCTCTGCCGGATTAACGGATTTTGGGTCAAGCCCCATCTTCCGAAGCATACGTTCAGCACCATCATATAAGATGAGCTGTGTTTCGTGCATACGGAGGTATCTGTCCGGATCCTTGGACTTCTTATATTTTTCTTGAAAAGGTTTATTGTCTCTGTACTGTTCCGCATATAGAAGCAGTTCGGAGACTTTTTTTCATTTGATGCTCCAGCTCTACAAGCTCGGTACGGGCGGACTTTGCCTCGGTTGTTTTTTTATCAATCTGCTTCTGAAGCTCAGAAAGATTATCTGCGGCTGCATAGCTGGCAGCGGCAGTTTTGAGGTTTTTGACAGAAGCCCAGTGCTGCAGACCGGGGCTGTTCTGAAATTTTTCTCCAGAGGTATCTATGAGCGTTCTGCTTGCACTGGTACGGGTGAGGATATCCTTCTTTGGTATCTTGATCCGTGATTTCTGCTTTGGAGCTTCTGTGGTGTTTGGCTCCTGTACAGTTTGCTCTTTATTCTGCCATTTCTCCGGATTTTCAATTCTGTCTTTGATTTCTTCTTTTGTATATCCTGCTCCAAAATTGCGGAAACTGCCACGCACAGGTCGCTCTTGTCCTGGGGCAGTGAATTTTATGTATTTTGCGTGAGGATCGCCGATTTTATCGCCGGTGACGGTATAGCCTTTTTCTTTGATTAGGCGCAAAAAGTCCTCGTAGGATTTGGCGATTCTAATGCATTCGTCGATATCTTCCTGAAGCCGTTTTTTCCATGATGTGCCTTCCTGTTCAGCTTTCCACTGAATATATTTTTTACCTTTTCTGCCACTTGGCTCAATGATGGAAAGGCTGTGTTCTTTGCATAATTCATCGCTAAGTTGCCTGATGTGATAATAGCTTTTCTTGCAGGCATTGTATTTTTTGTGATCTATGTTATCGGCGGCGCAAAATATAATGTGATTATGTGGGTGACCTTTATCTGTATGGGTTGCGACAACATAGGAGTATTTGCCACCGAGCAGTTTGTCTGCGAGTTCGATCCCGATACGATGTGCTTCTTCATGAGAAACCTCGCCTTTTGCAAAAGACTGGATCAGATGATAAGCCTGATTTTTGTCAGATTGCTTTGTTCGGGAAAGAGCATAGTCAAAGTCATGCCTGGCTGTTTCGGGACTACAGCCAAATGAATCAACGAGCAGTTGCTGCTCGGTCTTATCCGGATTGCAAATATAAGCTACAGCTTTTGTAACGGTACTTTTGATAGCATGGATTCGTGTGTATGCCATATCTTATCCATCAACTCCTTTATCTCATTTAGATCTTCTTCGTAAGCGTTCCCGGTTTTCATAATCCGCTCTCTGATCATGTTTATGTTTCTGCCGAGGGCGGCTATCTGGTAGTTGTATTCCTTCAGTCCGTTATAGTCGATGTCATAGACATAACCGTATAGGATCAGGTGGCGGATATACTCAGATATATTCCGCATTTTGGATTCTTTGATTTTCTCATCGAGGACATATTTTTCATTTTCGCTCAGATACACCTGGATGGGTATCTTGCGATCACGTTCTTTGCTCATATAGGGCACTTCCTTTCAAAATTGCCGTATCCGGCGTGTTTGATTTTTGGCAGAAATGCTCTTTTTTCGGAAAGGGAAAAGGATGCAGTTCTGCATTAACGGGGGTCAGGGGGAGTATCCCCTTGCAAGCTCATTTGCTGTCATTTTGCCGGCAGGGAAAATGGTCAGTAAATGTGGATGTGTCATGACACATCCAATGCTTGGTATTCTTCTTGCAAATCGGTTCCGATTTGCGGGTTCAGACCGCCATAGGGCGGTTCGCTTTGAACCCATAACGCCGTATCCGGCGATTGCCTTTATGCTTTTGTACTGTGGGGAATAAAGAGAAAATAAAAAACTGCCACAGTACGGCGCACGGATAGCGCCGGTATCTTTAGCAGTTTTGGTGTTTTATGAGCCATATCATATCAGAGTGCGAAATGACTGGCAATAGATTTACGAAAATATATCAGAAGAGCTTTTCTGCGATTTCTCTCAGAGTGAGAGAAGTCTGCTCATAGGTCACATCATCGGAGATCAGCGTTCTGGTGATGTTATCGTAGTCGCTCTTATAGAATTCTTTATCAAGGAACTCCGTTATGAGCGATTTTATATCTACGCCTTCTTTTGCGGAAGGGCAGATAGGAAGCTTTGAACGATGCTCACGAACCTGTTGTATAAGTCCCATAAATGAATCATCCACAGTAATGGTCGGATAGAGCATATGGAGATCATACAGGTGTCTTGAAAAACGTTTCGTTTTATCTTCCATGTAATAATCGCAGAGGGCATAAATCTTATCAATGAATGTCCTGCTGACTGACTGCACTTTCATCGAAAACGGTTCAAGCCCGTAATCTGAGATGATGTCTGATGCAGAGTCTTTTATTGCTCCATAGATAATCGAGTCAACATCCCTTTCTTCGGTCGGGAAGGAATAGGAGACAAGGGCGGTTTCAAGTTTTACTCCGGGCATGATGCCTTCCACCGGGTAGTCGTTTGCAGGTTGATAGCCAAAGAGGTAATAGTTGTAATCTTTATCGCTCTCGATACTGTCCCAGTTCTCAATGGGCATACCCAGCTCATCACTGATCGGTTTGAGGATATTGTATTTGAGTTTCTTTCTCCGGGATTCTCCGATATGTTCAGAGAAGGTGATATCAATATCTTCGGAAAACCTGTTGATAAGGTGGAAACACTTCGATAACGAGGTTCCCCCTTTGAAAACTATATCAGGATTGCTCTTTGCCAACAGTTTTAAGATCATGGTAACGTAGTAATCCTTTTCAATGATGGATTCTGCGATGCCGGTCTGTGCGTTGGCTTCTGTTATGACCTCTGTAAAGAGATCCTTATCATTATGCAAGTACATGGTCTAACCTCATTTCATAATAATACCGGAAGGTTGAATCCGGATATCGTCTTATATATTGGTCAACATCGTCTCTTGTAATATGGTTCGCAAGAGAATATTTTTTTAATTTTTCCCTCGCTTCATCATAATCGCTGTCAAGGTAAGAGTCCAGATTTTTTAATAATTCCAAAAGCTGAAGAACCTTAACATTATCATCGGAGATGGGAACATTGGTCTTTCTGACAATAAAGGACTGCTTGCCGATCAGCACTTCCCTTACGATGGCGGCTATGTTGTTGCTGACGATTTCCTTCTTCATAGGTACCTGCAAGGACAGTCCGATGATGTTGGCAAAGGTGCTGCCGGAATAATAACCGTCAGTCTTACCACCACGGGAGATATATTTGTACCTTGCTACCGTTTCGGGAGTCGGGCCGGCGGATGAGCTGAAGCGGGTTTTCTTCGGAATATAATAAATCCCTTTCTCATATCGCACAATCTTACCTGCGTCTGCAAGTGTCTTGATCTGCTGGCGGAAGTTATCCCTTCGCATTCCTTCTATATGAATATCATCGAGGAAGATAGGCTCCCCGTCATCGTAATGTTCTTTCAAATATTCAAAAAGCATAGTCTGCTCCTTATAAAATCACGCTATATAATATATAATATGATACATAGTGAATTATAAGGCATAAAAAATCGCAAGTCAACCCCTTATGACTGGTTTTTTATGGCTTTTTTACGGCTATTTCAGGGGAGGTGATGCCTATCGGAATAAAAAAATAAAAATTTTTTTATTTTATCCGTGATGTTTTGGCATATCAAAACACAGTAAAGGAGTGTAAGGATGTTTTGAAAGTTCCTTGCGAAGAGGAGGAACTTTTGAATGAACGAATCTGAAAAGCGGGAGGTGGAGGAAGACTTCTGGAAATTTATGAGAGACTCCATCTGGTACTGTGCAAGGAACGTGACAAGAAGTGCCAGTGCTGCGGAAAGAAGAAACAGCGGCATTTCACTTGAATCTCTCAGTGAAGGAAGCTTAAGAGACTATATCGCAGTGGAAAACAGTCACGAACTGGGGGAAGAAATTGAGATGATTATCAGAAATATACGCTTCGCAATTAAAAGCGACGGCTTTGGCGATGTTTTTGATAATCTGACGGAAAGGGAAAAAGAGGCACTCATTTTATTTGTAGGCTTTGGCTACGATTTTGATTCGATTGGAAAACTCCTGGGGATCACTCCTGAACGAGCAAGGGACTACAAATATAACGGGCTGAAGAAAGCGAGGGCTAAGAAGAATGGAAGAAGAAAAAATCATAATTGATTACGACATGATCATTGCTGCCAAGAGTGGAAGTATGCAGGCTCTCGGATACATACTCGATCGTCACAGCGACTATATAAACAGAGTGGTGTATCATATAGCACCTTGGCTTAACAAGCAGTGTCGAGAAGAATGCAGCCAGGAAATCATGATGGCTCTTATGCGGCTCATCAGAGAGAAATACAGAGTATAACAATAAAACGGAACTTTCTGGCATTCTTACACCTTTTATTTGTCATTCTCATAAAGTCCATAAGAGTTAAGTGTTTTAGCAGGCATGGTGTCTCTTATAGGCTTTTCGGGCTGACAAGTCCGATGTAAGAATTGCCACCACTACGGTGGGAGTGAACCTTGAAAACAGAATATGGTCATTCTGCAAGACGTATGGAATGTGGAGCTTGCTAAGTGGATGGTGCGATGATCTGCGGTTATATTGCAGCGAGCGTTATCTGTTCTGGCTAACGACAGTAAGGGCTGTCGCGGCGATGATACTTCCAGTGATAATGATACATTTTCCCGAGGGAAACCAATTAGCGAAGGTGGTGCAACGCCAATGTGGGTTACGAACCTGGTAACTACTTGCAGGATTTTTTTGAATGTCTGTGGGCAAAAGCCTATCTGTGAATCAGACAGTTTTTTGCCTGCAGATATTAATTAATGGAGAGATGAGAAGTGGAGGTGGTCGCTATAGATAATAAGAAGCTATTACGTTATAGCATTCAACTGTCTATGCTAAAACAGCTCCTTATCAAACACCTGATTGATGATAGGGAATATAAAAGAATATTAGTGGTACTTATGCGAGATTATGGCGTAATATCTGATCTTAAAACTTGACTTATCTACCGTATTATTTTATATTTATCATAGTACATTACGATAGTGATACAAAAATGAGAGGTGGATATGGAAGTTGAAGTTATAAAAGCAAAGACAAACTTTGACAATTCTGCGGCGGTAGGCAGAAAAGACCGCCTCAGAGTAGCTGCGTATTGTCGAGTAAGTACTGCGGATGAAGAGCAGATCAAGAGTTATGACTCTATGGTTAAGTATTATACTGATTTAATAAAGAAGAATCCCGATTGGAAATTTGTTGAAGTATATGCCGACAAGGCTTCTACCGGAACCAAAGCAGAGACGAGAGAGAACTTCCAAAGGCTTATAGCAGACTGCATGGCTGGTAAGATCGACATGGTTATTGCAAAGAGTCTTTCGAGGTTTGCAAGGAACACACTGGATACCCTAAAGTATGTGAGGCAGCTCCGAACAAAGAATGTTGCTATTTATTTTGAGGTTGAGAAGATTAACACTATCAAGGATGGAGAATTCCTTCTTACCATTCTAAGTTCTGTGGCACAGCAGGAAGTAGAGAACACTTCTGCATATGTAAAAAAGGGTCTTAAGATGAAGATGAAGCGGGGTGAGCTTGTAGGATTTCAGGGCTGCCTTGGCTATAAGTATGATATAGAGACCAAAACGATATCGGTAGATGAAACAGAAGCCGAAACTGTCAGATATATGTTTGAAAGATATGTGGCAGGAGCCGGAAGCACGATGATTGCCAGAGAGCTTAATGAGCAAGGCATCATGACTATACGGGGTAATCCTTGGACATCTTCAAGCGTCATGGGGGTTATCAATAATGAAAAGTATACAGGTGACATTCTGTTAGGAAAGACATTTACTGTTGATCCTATAACTAAGAGAAGGCTTGATAATCTTGGAGAGGAAGATCGCTTTTTTATAAAAAATCATCATGAGCCAATTATCTCACATGAGACGTTTGAAAAAGCACAGGCTCTGAGAGAAAGGCGTAATGGTGGAAGACAGCACCATGTTGAGATTGGCAAGAGAGAAAAGTACAGTAGAATGTTTGCGTTTAGCTCTCTTATAGAATGTGGTTTTTGCGGTGGTCATCTCACAAGAAGAAAATGGCACAGCTCATCCAAGTATAAAAAGACTATTTGGCAGTGTGTTACATCTACGAAGGGTGGCAAAAAGCTATGTCCCGATTCAAAAGGTATTCCGGAACAGGTCATAGAGGAAGCATTTATAGAATCATATAGACTTTTGTGTTCAGATAATCAGGAAGTAATGAATGAGTTTCTGAGTAGGATAGAGAAGACTCTTGGAGATGATGCCAACGAGAAGAACTATCAGAAGGCTAAGAAAGAGGTCAAGCAATACAAAGAAAAAAGAAAAAAACTTCTTGATAAATATGTTGATGACGGGATAGATAAAGAAACCTATATGTCAATGGATGCTGAATATGAGGTTAAATATGCAGAAGCACAGTCTCAGCTTGAATACTATGAAAAGCAGGTACAGGGAGACGATAGTCTTCGCAAGAGAATAGAAGGCTTCAGAAAGACTCTTACTCAGAATCAGGTTCTTGAAGAATTTGATAGAGCGGTTTTTGAAAGTATTGTTGAAAAAGTCATTGTCGGAGGGTACGACGATGACGGAAATGCAGATCCCTATAAGGTCACTTTTATATACAAAACCGGATTCAAGGATAGCTTCGATCATGCTAAAACAAAGTTTGGTCCGAAGAGTAAAAAGAGCGACGAAAATGTGTCCTCAAATAGTAGTGTACATCAGGAAAATCAGTGCTCAAATCATAGTGTAGACACATGTGGAGACTGTATGCCTTTTGTCCAAACTTCATGAGGCTAAGCATCATGTGAGTGTGAAGCTGGAGATGGATGAGATGGATATTACATCAGCAGAGAACAAGGCTACATATGAGGAGATTAAGAAGTATGTGGCTGAGCATAATGATGGGATGAAGGCAAGTAGTCTTAATATAGCGCAGGTGAAGGCTAAGTATGGAATCATAGAAAGAGAAAACTATAATAAGGCAAAGTCTGAAGAAGCAAGACAGCCAGTATGTCCGAAGGATAAAGAAGAGGCTATTGTAGAGGCATTGAAGGCTTTCCGGATGATATGAAGGTAATAGGGGGAAATGATGGGATATAGAACGCTTGAGATAAGTAGTTCGTGTGAAATACATATAAAAGAAGGACAGTTAGAGGTAACATCTGATTCTGGTTCCATCTTGATTCCAATAGAGGATTTAAGTCAGATAATGGTTCATGGAGCAAATATAAGACTGTCAACTATGGATTTATCAATACTAAGCCGGAATAAGGTTTCGCTTATGACATTGGATGAAAAATATTTACCAACGGCAATTGTACTTCCGTTTGAAGGGCATGCGAGGCAGTCAAAGTTAATGCATGCACAGGTTTTAAAATGCAGCGATATATATTTGGATTTGTGGGTTCAAATTATAAATCGAAAAGTAAGTAATCAGGCAAGAGCGTTATCTATTATGGGAATGAATGGCGCAGAAAATATAAGTAAATATTTAGAAAGTATAACAGCAGAAAATGTAGATATTACTGAGGCGCTGGCAGCAAAAGAGTATTTCTCATACTATCATGAAGGGTTAAATAGGCGCATAGATGACCCAATCAATAGTAGATTAAATTATGGTTATGCAGTTATAAGAAGTTATATTGCGAGAAGTTTAGTGGCAGCGGGGTTTCATCCTACATTCGGAATACATCATGATAACCAGCTTAACGCCTTTAATTTAGCAGATGATCTTATAGAGCCATATAGAGCTATTGTGGATATAGTTGCACATAACAACATTGGTTCAAACATACAGCTTTCAAAAAATGAAAGAAGAGAAATTGCGCATGTATTACATAATGCATGTATGATAGATGGCGCAAAAGTAAACGTGATGTCAGCTATCGATATGATGGTTGAAAGCTTAAAGCGAATTATATTGGATGACAGTGATGAGAAATTAATTCTTCCCATCGTTTTGCCGATAGAGAGCATGGAAGGTATTACAGAATGAGGTTAATAGCAATATTAAGTCCAACAGATAAGTGGGGGACAAAGACTGAATATGCACGGCTTAGAAAATTCCTCTTAAAGGATGGTTATATAAGAATAGGTCCAGAAGTATTTATGCGTGTAGTACAGAATAGAAAGGCTTCCGAGAAGCATTACCGGAGAATTGATGAAGTCAAACCTAAAACAGGTGTTGTAAGATTATTAAGGCTTACAGAGAAGCAATATAATAATATTTATATGGTTACAGGAGAACCTGATTATCAAGAAAAAACAGTTGGTGTAAACTGCCATATAATGATATAATGGGTTTTGAAAAAACCAATTGTATTATTAAGGCCTATATATAGTATGATTGGCTGTATGAAATACAAGATGTAACCTGAATGACCCACCAAAAATGGTGCATCGTTCAACTGATATGGTCGAGAATCACAAGATGATAGTTGAGAACTCCGGTCTTCTTACCGTTGCTGCACTTAAGCATATGAAGTCCGAGGGTAAGAAAGTCGTTTCGATCCTTTCAGGCGGTAACATGGATGTCATTACCATGAGCTCCGTTGTGCAAAACGGTCTTATTGCAAGAGACAGGATCTTTACCGTATCCGTACTTCTTCCCGATAAGCCCGGCATGCTTGCCAAGGTATCCGGCATACTTGCCGAACAGGGCGGTAACGTTATCAAGCTTGAGCATAACCAGTTTGTTTCGATCAACAGAAATGCCGCTGTTGAACTCAGGATCACTCTTGAGGCATTCGGAACGGAGCATAAAGCAGATATCATTGCGGCTCTTGAAAAAGAAGGATACAGACCCAAGGTCGTTAAGACCAATATCTGATCCTGAAATAGAATTATGCCTGTGCGAAAGTTGAGCATTTATGAATAAACGCGTTAAATTTTTTGGTTTGGATGTTTTGTTTTCGATAGCACTTACGATCATTGCCGTGGCATGTTCGCTTTTTCAGTGCATCGGTCTTACACCTGCCCTTGAGAACGAATTCTTTGATCCTTATATCGATATGAGATTTAATGCTTTTTCATATGCGGGCGGTGTTCTTATATACGCAGGTTTCCTGCTTTACTATTTTAAGTGGTTCCTCAGGATTAAATATACGGACTATCCCTTAAGACATGCAGGCGTGGTGATCATGCATTTTATGATCTCTTTTGTATTCTGTTTTGCGATGTTCATAGCACTGATCTTTGCTTCGCTTGTTTTCATCGGGTTTGATAAAAACCTGGTGCCGGATTTCCTGGCTTTCATAACGGTTTTCATATGGCCGATTGCAACTTTCCTACTCATGAATGCCGCACTTATCGTTTATCTGGTCAAAACCAAACATGAAACCGAAAGACCGGATGAAGAAGATAAGAAAAATACCAAAAAAACCAAAGATAAATAAACTTTTGCAAGTGTCAAGTAATTTTGCTTGACACTTGTTTTGGTTTGTAATATGATACTTTTTGCGTGTCAAAAGGAGCATTATGGATAAAATCCTTGAACAATCCCTTCTGTATGATTTTTACGGCGAGCTGTTAAGCGAGCACAGAAGAAAGATCTATGAAGCTTCCCTTTTCGAAGATCTGTCCCTCGGGGAGATCGCAGAGAGTGAAGGCATTTCAAGGCAGGCGGTACATGACGCTTTAAGACATTGCGATAAAGCACTTAACGAATACGAATCCAAGCTTCATCTGGTCGAGAGATTCCTTAAGATGAAGGGTGAGATTGAAGAAATAAAAAAGCTTTCCGTATCGGAAGGCGATGATGAAACCAAACTTAAGCAGATCAGCCGCATTGCGGATACGATAATCGGAGAACTCTAATGGCTTTTGAAGGACTCAGCGAAAAACTGCAAAATGCATTTAAGAATCTCCGCAGCAAAGGCAAACTTACTGAAGATGATGTAAAGGAAGCACTCAAAGAAGTCAAAATGGCACTTCTTGAGGCCGATGTAAACTTCAAGGTTGTAAAGAACTTTGTAAAGACCATTGAAGAGAAATGTATCGGAACAGAAGTCTTAAACGGACTTAATCCTTCCCAGACTGTCATTAAGATAGTAAATGATGAGCTTACCCTGAATGACCCACCAAAAATGGTGCATCGTTCAACGGAACTTCCCGTAAGTCCCGAGGATGTCAGACAGGAAGCAGAGTTTGCCAAAAATGTCCTTAAGGAGTTAAAGACAGTCGGAGATATCCTTGATTACATTGAGGAACATTACGACCTCAATCTTGACACCTTGCAGATAATAAACGGCGAAACCCTTGCAGTCACTTCCCTTGACTATCTTCCCGACCTTGAAGATTTACCTCGTGATTGAAAGGTAGCAAGTGCGGAACTTGGCGGTGACGGGTATGCCTTTAAGGATTATATCACGGATGCCTGTTACAACCACGAAACAGGTGACTTTGAGTTCTCATTTGAAGTCGATGGCGATGTTGTGGCAGAAGATGTCAAGATAGAAAATGTTGAAGACTGTATGAAAGCATTTTTTGATATCTATGACCCCGAGAGATTTGCGGAAAAAGTCGATAAGGATTGGGATAACACCTATAACTATGCTTGCAATATCTCAAATGATATGGCTTGGTGTGAGAGCGTAAATGAGGACGGCGACCGTATCGCAATGCTTAAATTTCACATAGCGGGTGATGTCCGTGGAAATTATACGGATGAGATTTTTGTGGATATTGACAGTTATGGTGGTCTGCTTGAATATCTCTACGACAGACTTAATCTTCCCGAGTGCCGTTCTCTTGGCGATTGCACAGTTGACATCGACCCTTTCAGTGAAGGCGTAAATATCTTAACGGAAGATGGCAGAGAATTTAAGTGCTATGACATCGAAGAAAAGGATATTGTAGCAAAAATCGAGGAAGAAACAGGAATGAAGGCTTTTAAGAAGTCCGATGTTAAGGACGATAAGCCCAAAACAAACACCATTACAAAGGAGTAACAGTTTATGAGTAAGGCAATCGTACTAACAAAGGATGATGCAATTCAGCCTGTAGATTACAACGAGGATGTAGTGCAGTATATCGTGGAAGGAACTCCAACGGTTATCGAGAGTTTTCCGATGCCTAAAGAAATCTGTTCCACGGGACAGTTAGCACTTATCGTAAATAAAGATTATCTGTCGGCTAATGCCTGTAAGGAAGTAAATCTTATGGCAAGTTTCTATAACAACGATTGTGATGCTGACACAATGGAACTTAAGCATTACCGTGATGAGAAACCGCTTATCTTTGGAACGGCGGTTCTCGTTGCAAAAGAAAGTGACGGACAGATACGGGGATTTGATGAAGGGGAAACGCAAAGGGTAAGTTTCGTAGTAAACGGTCTTAAAGGAATAATGGAGAAAG
>Ga0255347_1004692_pt1 | contig 16270 bp, 12 predicted proteins | sample wastewater_treat_2_FD_192479 | JGI IMG/M metagenome (GOLD analysis project Ga0255347, IMG submission 192479) | Wastewater microbial communities from Lulu Island WWTP, Vancouver, Canada - plant24 | ecosystem: Engineered > WWTP > Wastewater > Unclassified | place: Canada: Vancouver, British...
CCGAGGCCGAGGCGTATGACGGGCCGGCGATCATCATTGCCTATTCGCACTGCATCGCGCACGGCATCAACATGGTCGATGGCCTGGAGCGCCAGAAGGTCGCTGTGGAGACGGGTCACTTCCCGCTCTACCGCTACAATCCGGAACTCGCCGCACAGGGCAAGAACCCGCTGCAACTCGACAGCAAGGCACCGACGCAGTCGTTCGCCGAGACCGCGCTGAAGGAGAACCGCTTCAAGCAGCTCCTGAAGCTCAATCCGGACGGCGAGGCGATGCTGCAAAAGGCCGAAGGGAAGTTCAAGGACAACTTCGCGATGCTCCAGGCTCTGGCAGATCTGCCGCAGCCGCAATAAGCGTCACATCTAAAAAAAGCGGGCGCTGGCGAGGAATCGTCGGCGCCCGTTTTTTTAGGTAATAGGTGAGAGGTGAGAAGTGGTCGAGGGAATCGATGGAACCGAAAGATTCGAATCATTCGATTCTGTCGATTCTTTCGATTCCATCGAATTCGTCGTGCTCGCCTCGTCTTGTTATCTGGGCTTGCAAAACACCGCCAGCCTACTGAGGCACATCCCTGCCTCGCGGTCAACAAAACATGCGCTTGACCATGACCATTCACCTAAGTAACATGATCTCATCACTGTTATCTTCGATCTTCGCAAGGCGGACCACAAAGTCTGTCTAAAAATGCGACGGAAAGAGCGAGATGCTGGGGCATTTGGATAAAAAGAATGACGAGACGACAAATAATCATGAGTTCAGTCCGGATCGTATTGCTGTCTGCAATTGGTCTAGTCCAGTATTTACTGGTCATGTTCGGATGTGTCTACGCATGTGACCTTTTTCAAGAGATATGGCCTTTTGTCTGGCATCTTCGCAGGGCTGCCCCATTTGTTGGCCTTTTCACTTTGCTTTACCCAGTCTACATTCTCATGGCACTGGAACCCCCTGCTCAACGTAGACGGATTTCGAGGCAGACTATCAGTTGCCCTGTGTGCGGGACACAAATATCCTGTAAGACTTGACACCCTGTTGTACGCTCGGCATTTTGATCCGCAGATTTCGCAGATTGTTTTGGGGATAGCACTGCTCGTTTTTCTCACACGAAGACACGAAGGTCACGAAGGTTTGGGGAAGGCGGGCGTTCTCGCGAGCCGAACAACTTGAGCGTTGAAAGTTGAACGTTGAGAGTTGAGCACCTTAGCCCGGGGCAAGCGCAGCGCCGCCCTGAGAGGCGGGAGGGGGGTATTGTGGCCTGAAGGGCCACTTCAAAAATGACCGGCGGCGTGGGTTTGAAGTGCCCCTTCAGGGCACGAAGATGCGGGGCGACGTTACCCGGGGCTGCGCTTCGCTTGCCCCGGGCTATGGTGCATCCGGCCCTTTGGGCCGGTGGTGCGTCTAAATACCTGTCCCTTAGTTGCCCCTATGATCGGGCTTGCGCAGCGCCGGGAGGGACAAGTGTCACTTGTCCGGGCGGCGGTCACGCCGCCTGCTGGTGGCGCATTTCTGCCTCGCGGTCGGCCAAAACGTGCGCTTGACCATGGTCATTCGGGGGGCTAACATAGCCACATCATCCTAGGTCTAGTTGCTTTCACGAGGTGGACTTAACAAGTGTTGTTGTGCGAAGAAGGGTAGGTGAAAGATGGTATACAAAGATTATCGCCGCAATCATGTGATTTTCCCCGGACGGGAAGTTGCCTTAAAATCGTTCCTCTCCCAAAACTATAAAGGCATGAAGCACAAGTGGACCAATGGATTTAATTCGCACAGTGAGGATGCGCTTACTTGGTCTTGTTTTGATATCTTGGCTAACATACCCCTGAAAAAAAGAATAACAGCCTTGAATGAGATATTTGAAGACGCCTATCAAGGTCAAAACAATCCATTATTCAGAAACGGTAAATTTAAGGACGGTCAGGTTCAAATACATGTCGGAAAACAGTACACCGGCTTTACTTCAAAGGAATCTACAGAAGTAGACGCGAGTGTTGAACTACCGAACACGCTGGTTTTTTTTGAGGCAAAATTATATAGCACCGTAAGTGTTGCAGCCCCACCGGAAAAACCTCATGATCAGATAGCAAGAAAATTGAGAATCGGACTTGATTCACCTTTGCATGATAACAGAAATTTTTTCTTTATTTTCCTCGACATTGCTCCGCTCGAAAAACTGACAAAAAGGAAAAGCAAAGCCGAGGCACTTAAACCATCAAAAAACGGATTTGACGATAAATGGAAAAGCGCGTGGTTGTTCAACTATTACAAATTCGGAAGAAACAACAGTTTAAGCCCGCTGAGAAAGGCACTCGAAGGAATTGACGTCCCGTCCATTGAATCTGTCGCAAAAAACATGGGGTGGCTGACATGGAGCGACTTATTCAAAATTACGCTAAGAGGGCTGCTCCCTTCATAAAAAATCACATCATAAAGAACGACCAGAACAACGACAACGTAGTGACGGGGACGAAAGAACGCTCAACGCCGGGATGAAACCAGAAGCCAAACTCTGCGTCTGAGACAACTAAGGGACAGGTATTTAGACGACTGAAGGCAGCCGCGCCCCGCCCGTGACCATTCGCACATTTCGGGCGTTTTGGGGGGCTGCCTTTCCGCGCGTCTTTAGGCTTACAACTCATCCCCATCCTCATCCCCATCCTCTTCCCAATCCTCGTCTTCGTCCCAGTCTTCGTCTTCTTCCCAGTCCTTGTAGGATTCCCACAAGCGTTTGACAGACGTCAGTTGCGGTGCGCAATCATGTGCGGCACGTATACATGAGTAGGCTTCGTCATAACGCTCGCCGTCCTCATGGTAAACGGCTTGCGCTGCCATCCACATGGCAAAGGCGGCGGGGTGCGTTTCTTGCGGCAACGCCGTCGACTTGACCAACTCGTCGGCCTCATCATCAAGATTCAACAGTAACAACAGTTGCAGGAGCGTGGCGCGCGCAAAAAGGTAATCGGGATATTTTGCGACAAGGTCGCGCAAAATCGGCAACGCTTCATTGTTTTTATTTTGCCTCAGCAGAGCGATCGCATAATTGTAACGCGCCGGATAATAATCAGGGACCTCATTCCAAACCTCAAAAAGATCTTGCTCGATTTTTCCCCAATCACCGTTCCCCTTTTCACTTGCCATGACGGCCTTTTCGTATTTTTTGTCCAACTTCTCGGGCAGTGGGGGGCCGAACCGGAAGTCGGGGTTGAGCTTTATGCCGCCTAGCTCAACTTTCGTGATCCTGCCCTTAACAAACATTTCAACTTTTTGACCTTGAGGCAACTCGCCGCGATTTGCTAGCTCTGTCGCCGCTCCGATGCGCAGTTCGTCCGGGCCGAAACGTCCCTTGGCGATCAGCCAAAGCAGATTGACGGCTTCAGGATGTTTGATGGTGGTTATTATCGTAAAAATCTTATCCCAACTCTCGACTGATTCGTTCAAAAATGTTTCGCAGAAATCCACGGCCACATGGCGATCCACCCAACTGTCGGGGTCTGTACTCATGCCGGCAGAAAAAAGGGATACCGGGCATACTTCATGAAGGGAAGACACATAGGGCCAATCGCCGCGAACGGTGTGCGGCGGTGTCTTTTCTTTGATATGCTGCAGGTAGCGGCGCACGACGCCAGATTTAGGGAAGCCGATACCCACACGGCGCAAATCCCTTTGGGCGCGCGAGAGATCGCCAAGGTTGGCGGCGGCCACACCCGAATAGAAGAACATGTGCGGGTTATCGTCAAACTCGCACCGGTCAACCAAGTCGATGATGTCTTGGTGGCGGCGTAAACGTGCGAGGACTTCGCAGACCCTGACACAGGCATCGCTGCTCGGCATCTTGAGCCCCACCGCTTCATCGATGTTGTGTTGGCAGCCGGTCTCGTCGCCGCTGATATACAAGAAAGTGGCCATGTTAGCCAGACCGAAAGGGTTGGGGAAAGGCGAAACCGTCAGGCTCTCTTTTTGTACCTGTATGGCTTCATCCAGTCTGCCTAATACCAGAAGGCATATTGAGAGATTGTTTGCGGCGGTATAGATCTGCGGCATGACAGTTATCGCTTTGCGAAAATAAGGCAAAGCTTCTTCCAGATCCTCGCTGCGTATCAGTTTCAGCCCTTCTTGGTTCAGATCAAAGCTCTCAAGGCATTTGTCTTCATCGGCGGCAAACAAATCAGCGAAAATTTCTTTGGTGTGCGCGGAACTGCTAAGACCCGCCGTGGAAGGGGCGGACATATTGTTCTTTTTTTGGTAGCAGCAAAATTTATATTTTTTGCCGCTGCCACACATGCAGGGTTCGTAAGGGTCTATCCGTCTCATGCCTAAACCTTTCTTCGTTTGTCTATGAACTCCTAAATCCTAACTCCTAAATTTTCTCTTCAAACAGAGAAACATGACGGAAGGCTTCTCCGTCGAAAAGCCCTTTGTCCGTGAGCTTCAGGCTGGGGATGACCGAGAGCGAAAGGAAGGAGAGCGTCATGAAGGGCGCCGAGAGCGGCGAGCCCAAAATCTTCGCGAGGCGGTCGCAGTCTGAATACGCCCTGGCCACTTGCTCAGCAGGCTCGGTTGAGATCAGGCCGGCCAGCGGCAGCGGCAGGGAGGTGAGGATTTTGCGGTTGCTGTCGGCCACGGCCAGACCGCCGCAGTGGTGGACCACCTCGTTGATCGCGGCCGCCAAGGCATCGTCTGAGGCACCGATCGCGATCACATGGTGCGAATCGTGTGCGACACTGGCGGCGAGCGCACCGCGTCGCAGACCGAATCCTTTGACCAGACCGATCGCAGGGGCAGCGGGGACGTAGCGGTTGCAGACAACGAGTTTTGCAAGGTCACGTCCGGGATCGGCGACGACCGCGCCCTGATCTACGCTGGGCGTCTCCAGCAGGTGGGCGGTGGTGACTTCACCGTCGCGGACGCCGATGACCCGTACGCGGCAATCGGGCTGGGCCGGGATACGCAGCGCGTCGGCACTGATTGGGCACGCCGCGAAGTTGTTTTCGACGCGCGGCTCACCAGCGGGCAGGAACGAGACGCCATCGCGGGCGACACACCGGCCGCGCAGCCAGACCTCGCGCGGCTGGAAGGTGCGCAGGTCGTCGACGATCTGAAAGTCCGCGCTGTCGCCGAGTTGAAGCAGGCCGAGCGGGAGACGGTAGTGGCGCACGGGGTTGACGCAAGCCGCCTGCAGGATGGTCTGAAGGGCGAGCCCCTGCCGGAAAGCGGTGGCCGCGATAAAGTTGATATGGTCGCGCAACAGGTCGTCGGGATGCTTGTCATCGCTGCACAGCATGCAGAGATCCGGGAAACGCGGCAGCAGGGGCAGGAAAGACTCAAAGCGGCGCGTGGCCGAGCCATAGCGAATCAGAAGCTTGATGCCGACTTTGAGTTTCTCGCGCGCCTCTTCGAAGGAGAGGCTCTCGTGGTCGGTCGTGATGCCGGCGGCGGCATAGGCGCGCATGGCGTTATCGCGGAGACCGGGCGCGTGGCCGTCGACAGGCAGGCTTCGCTGGTGTGCAGCATCGAGCTTGGCGTGGACGGCGGGATCGTTGTTGAGCACGCCCGGCACATTCATCATCTCGGCAAGGTGCGTGATGCCGGGCAGATCGAGCAGGCGCGCGACGGCCTCCGGTCCCAGTTCCGCGCCAGCACTTTCGAAGGGAGTGGCCGGCACACAGGAGGGGACACCGAAACCGAAGACGAACGGTGTTTGGCTGGCGAGTTCAAGCATCAGCATCACACCGCGCTCGCCCAGCACGTTGGCGATTTCGTGGGGATCGGCCACGGCGGCGAGCGTGCCATGCGTCACGGCCGCGCGCGCAAAGGCGGCGGGGGTGAGCATTGAGCTTTCGATGTGGACGTGCGCGTCGACAAAGCCAGGCAGAATATAGCCGGGATCGGGATCGGGCTCGTGTTCGATGGCGGCGATCGTGCCTTGCTCCGAGAGGGTCAGGCGGGCACCGAAACTGGTTTTCTGGACAGGATCAACCAAAGTTCCCGTAAGGGTATGCGGCGTAGCTTTTTCTGCGTTCATTTCCTTTATATTACCTCACATCGCTTGGTTTGGGAACGATCAATCCCTTGGTCACTGCCCACCATCGGTCTTATTGGTTTCTGGTTTCCGCTTCGCGCTTGAAAAACAGGGCGCTGCCCTACATGCTGATCGTGTCGGCTTGTCAGATGCTCACGAATATGCTAATTACCCTGCTTCATTTTGTGATCTGGCCGAACGGTAGAGTACTTTGAAAGGATAACGTGACAGAGCGAGACGCCTTAATCGCTATGAACCGGGTGACCGGCCTGGGTGCCATCACGGCTAAACGGATGGCGGAACGGTTCGGATCGCTGGCCGCGGCCTTTGATGCCTCGGAAAGCGATTTGCGGGCCGTGACGGGCATCGGCCCGGACAAGGCGCAGCAGTTCTGGTCTGACCTGCGGCAGGTGCGTGCCGACGATGAATTGGCACGGGCAGCCAAGAAAGGGGTGAGGCTGGTCACTTGGGAAGACCCCGGCTATCCGACTCTGCTCAAGCAGATCGCCGATCCGCCGCTGGTTCTGTATGTCGCGGGGGCGATTGAGGCGCTGGACCGCTTAGCGGTGGCGATTATCGGTACGCGCCGCCCGACGATCTACGGGCGTGATTGCGCGCGCCGCTTCGGTTATCAGCTTGCCGGCGCGGGCTACATGGTCGCGAGCGGGCTGGCACTGGGCATTGATGCCGAAGCGCATACCGGCGCGGTGCAGGCCAAAGGCGTGAGTGTGGCGGTTTTGGGCGGGGCGCTCGACTGCCTGTTCCCCAAAGAGAACGCGGGGTTGGCGCGTTCGATGATCGATTGCGGCGGGGCGGTGGTGTCGGAGTATCCGTTTGGGCGGCAGCCGGACCGGCAAACCTTCCCGATGCGCAACCGCATCGTCAGCGGACTGAGCAAGGGGGTGCTGGTCGTGGAAGCGCCGCTCAACAGTGGGACGATGATCACCGTGAACCAAGCGCTGGATCAGAACCGCAGCGTGATGGCGGTGCCGGGACGGATCGACTCACCGGCGTCGCAGGGTTGCCACAGACTGTTGCGCGAGGGCGCGCGGCTGGTAACCTGTGCCGATGATGTGATCGAAGAACTTCAGGATTTGATGGCCGGTATGCGTCAGGCATCCGAAGCGCGTCCGGTGGAATTGGCGCGTCCGGCTCCGGCGGAGCGCCCGCCCGAACCGGTGCTGACACCCGAAGAGCGCGCTGTGTTGGCGCAGCTTGGTGTTGATGGAGTGCCGGTGGACGAGGTGGTGCGTGCAAGTGGATTGGATGCTGGTAAAGTGAATGCCCTGCTGGTCGGGCTGCAGATCAAGCGATATGTCCGGGTCTTGCCGGGCGGACGAGTGGCGCGCCGCTCGGTGTGAGCGACTTTGATTTTTTAGGTGTTCAGTAAGGAAAAGAATATGGGAAAGAAATTGGTTATTGTGGAGTCGCCTGCCAAGGCGAAGACCATCGGGAAAATCCTAGGCCCCGGCTTTATGGTGAAGTCGTCGGTCGGTCATATCCGCGACTTGCCAGAACGGACGCTGGGCGTGGATGTCGAGGCTGGTTTTGTGCCGAAATATGTGTTATCGAAAGGCAAGGCAAAGGTCGTCGCCGAATTGAAGAAGGCGGCTCAAGCGTGTGAGGCGATTTATCTCGCGCCTGACCCGGACCGCGAGGGAGAGGCGATCGCGTGGCACCTTCAGGAGACGTTGGCAGACTGTGCGAAAGACAAGCCGGTGCACCGCATCCAGTACAACGAGATCACGCAGCGTGCCGTGCGGGCGGCGTTCGAAAATCCCGGCGTGATCGACATGCAGCGCGTCGATGCGCAGCAGGCGCGCCGTGTGCTGGATCGTATCGTGGGCTATATGGTAAGTCCGATGCTTTGGCGGCGTCTTAAGAAGGGGCTGAGCGCGGGGCGTGTGCAGTCGGTGGCGCTGCGCCTGGTGGCGGAGCGCGAGCGCGAGATTCAAGCGTTTCAGCCCGAGGTTTACTGGGTGATGGGCGCCACGGTACGGCGCGAGGAGGAACCGCTTGATCCCTTCACAGTACGACTCGCCCGCGTGGATGACGAGAAGCCATCGATCGGTGACGAGCAGACCGCCAAGGCGCTGCTGGACGATCTCGAAGGTTGCTCCCTGCGCGTCAGCGCGGTGCGGCGGCGCGAAAGCGCGCGGCGACCGTTACCGCCTTTTATCACATCGACCTTGCAGCAGGCGGCCTCGAGCGTGTGCGGCTATTCGCCCAACAAGACCATGAGCATCGCGCAGAAACTGTACGAAGGCGTGGAACTGGGCGGGGGGGGGCCGGTCGGCTTGATCACCTACATGCGTACCGACTCGGTCAATATCGCGCGGGATGCGCAGACCGCTGCGCACGACTTCATCGTCAGTAAGTATGGCGAGGACTACTACCCGGAAAAGCCGAACATCTACAAGAGCCGCGCCAGCGCGCAAGAGGCCCACGAGGCGATCCGCCCGACCGATGTGACCCGCACGCCGGCGAGTCTTAAAGGCATTTTGGACGGCCCCGAGTTGCGTCTCTACGAATTGATCTGGAAGCGTTTCGTCGCGAGCCAAATGGCGACGGCGCGTATCGAGCAGAAGACGGCCGAGGTCGAGCCGGTCAAGGCGGGTCTTGCCCATAGCTACCTCTTCACAGCGACTTCCTCAGAGGTTCTTTTCGACGGCTTCCTTAAAGTTATGGCGCTGGATATCCGCAAGAAGAAACCGGAGGAGGATGAGGCGGAAGAGGAGAGCGACGAGGTCGACCGCCTGCCGCCGCTGGTCGAGGGCGATCGGCTGGTGGCGCTCGATTGGCTGTGCGACCGTAAGGAGACCAAGCCGCCGGCCCGTTACAGCGAAGCCTCGCTGATTCGCGCATTGGAGGCGAACGGCGTGGGACGTCCCTCCACCTATGCGTCGATTATCGAGACGCTGAATTCGCGCGATTACACTGTCCGCGAAAAGCGCCAGCTCGTTCCGACGCCGCTCGGGCTAGAGGTCAGCGACCTGCTGGTCGGCAAGTTGGGGAAGCTCTTCGATGTCGGGTTCACGGCGCGCATGGAGGAGCAGCTCGATCAGATCGAAGAGGGCAGTGTCGAGTGGGCCGCGATGCTGACCGACTTTTATGAGAAGTTTCAGCAGTGGATGGAGCGGGCCAAAGTGCCGCCCGCTGACACTGACAAGGTCAGCGCGGTGCTGGAGATGCTGGCGCAGGTTACGGACTGGGCACCCCCCGTGCAGCGCGGCAGACGTACTTACAGCGACGAACACTTCGTGGCCTCCGTCAAAGAGCAGCTTGAGGCTGGCGTGAAGGCGGTTACCGACAGGCAACTCTCGGCGCTGGTCAAGATTGCTCTGCGCTACCGCGACCAGATCCATCGGGCCGATCAGATACTGGTCGGCATGGGCTTTGGGGACGAGGTGGCCAAGGACCGGGCGGCCCCGAGCCACGAGGAGGCGAAGCGCCGTTTTGAGGTGCTCAAGGATCTGGCCTTCTCGGAGAGTCAGGCGGAATTCATCGACTCGTTACGCCAGCAAGTGGAGTCAGGGATCAAACTGACCGGGCGGCAACTTGCGGCGATTGACCGCATTATTGTGCAGAACGCGGCGCAGATTGAGCAGTTTGATCAGGTCAAGGATGAATTGGGACTGATTGTCGGTGAAGATGAACTGCAACCGGACACGGAAAGCCCGTTGCTGTTGGAGATGTTGCGTCATGTTACTGCCTGGCAGGAGCCGGTGACGCGCGGCAAAAGGACGTTTGACGATCATGTCTTCTTTACCAGTCTTGAGGAGCAGTATGGACGCAAGAAATCGCTCTCGCCCCGTCAACGCTACGCCCTGAAGCGCATGGCCTTCCGTTACAAGGATCAGATTCCCGAGTTCGAGAAGTGGGCAGAAAAGCTGGGCCTGGGCAAACAAGGTAAAGGCAAAGGCGAAAAGGGTAGCAAGGGCGGCAAGCGCGTGCCACGCACCGCGAAGGCGTGATCGGTTTTAGTTATGGACTCCAACGAGTATGTGGACCTAGAGGTCCGGATCGGCGACGGGCCGCCGGAGCCGCTGCCGAACCGTTCTGATGCGGCGGACGATGCGGAGGTCGTGCGCTTCGTTACGTTCCTGCGGGCCGAACGCAATGCGTCGGACCACACGGTGGCTGGTTATGTGCAGGACATCGGGCAGTTTGCGGCGTTTGTATGGCCGGATGCCGGCGTGAAACCGCCGTTTGTCTGGGGCATGCCGACACGCGACCTTGCGCGCGACTTTCTGGTGGCCTTCCATCGCGCGGGTTGGGCGCCGTCGACCACGCGCCGTAAGCTCTCCTCGTTGCGCGCCTTCTATCGCTTTATGGAGCGCGAGGAGATCGTGTCGGGCAATCCGTTCGTAGGTCTGCGCGGGCCGCGCCTAGGCCGTCGTTTGCCTTCGGTGCTAGGTGTCAAGGAGGTGGAGGCGTTGCTGGCAGCACCGCTGGCCGCGTTGGAAGCGACGCGTGCGCGGCACGGCACGGTGACGCCCGTCGCAGAGTATGCGGCGTTGCGCGACGCCGCCGTGTTTGAAACGCTCTACAGCACCGGTTGCCGCATCAGCGAGATCGCCGCGTTGCGTTGGGGCGATATCCGGTTTGATCAGGGCACGACGATTGTCGAGGGCAAGGGTCGCAAGCAGCGACTTTGTGTGCTGGGCGGTCCAGCCTGTCGCGCGCTGCAAGCGTTGCGGGAGCAAGCGGGCCTGCTGTGGTCTGGAGCGGACGCTGACAACGCACCGCTGTTCCTCAATGCCAAAGGCGGCGCGCTTACGCCACGTTCGATCGAGCGCCAGATGAAGAAATGGCTTACGGCTGCAGGGTTGCCGCCGGACATTACGCCCCACCAGTTGCGCCACAGCTTTGCCACGCATCTGCTGGACGCGGGCGCTGATCTACGCAGCGTTCAGGAGATGCTCGGTCACGCCAGCCTGTCGACTACGCAGATCTACACGCATGTCTCGATCGAGCGGCTCAAGGACGAATACGGCAAAGCGCATCCGCGTGCCCGCGGAGTTAACGGTTAGGAGTTAGGATTTAGGAGTTAGGATTTAGGAGTTGGGAGGCGCGGAGGTTTTTTGGAGCATTGTTTTGATCCGTCTAATCCGTCTGATTCCCCTTACAGCCTCACTGCCTTACAGCCTACTGCCTATCGCGGGCTTTGCCCGCGGATGGTCACAGCTCAAGGAAGCAGAGCACGCCATACGCTGTCTCGGCGATTTGGGCGTCGGCCGTATCCGCCGCCCAATAGCCGCCGCCGTCCGGGGCACTCTTCTGGGTAGAGATCAGCCAAGAGGCCACATGCGAACGCCAATCAAGGACGATCTGACCGCGCATCAAACGGCCGCCCGCCGTGCGGTTGATCAAACGCACGAGTCGCCATGCAGCCCGCGAACGGTTAAGCGGGGGAGGCCAGATGGTGGCGGCGCGGGCCACCAATTCAGTGGAATCGGCATCCGGCGCGGGCGGCTCGCCGAGTCCGGCTTGCGCCAGAACCTCCTGCCAGAACCGCCGGTCGTCGGCGGATGCGTCGTCGATGGGCGGTGCCTGCCGGGCCAGGTCTTGCAGGTAGGTGCTGCGTTCCGGTGTGTTGGGCAGTGAGAGCGTCAGCGCCAGCAGCCGCCAGGCGTGTGCGCCGAGGGACGACAGGTGGTTGGTGGCGGACTGGCCCAGCCAGAGGGCGGCCAGAGAACGTGATGCGTGATCATCGGGGTGCGGGGCGGCTGCGAGCGCAGTCAACGCGAGAGCGGTCAACTCGATGCGCTGTGCGGTTCCCCATGAGCCGTCCGGGTTTTGCTGGTTGCAAAGCCAACGCGCCGCTTGGCGCATCGCGCGGCCTGCCTCGTTGCCCAATGAGATGTCGAGGGACGAGCCAGGCTGGCGCAACGGCGTTACAGCGAAGTTGGCGTGCGCAAAACCGACCCCGCACAGCAGAGCCGCCAGCGGGTTCAAGATCGACAGTGAACGGTGCATCCGGTATCCTCCTTAATTCCTTGAAGAGAGTAGCGAATGTCGGTGCCGAAGGAAAGCCCGAGTCAGGAGTGAGTGAGAAATTAGGATTTAGGATTTAGGATTTAGGAGTTAGGAGTTAGGAGTTGAAGTCAGAAGCCGGAAATCGGGAGCCTGAAACCCGAAACCAGAAACCCGAAACCAGAAACCCGAAACCCGAAACCCGAAACCAGAAACCAGAAACCCGAGAGAAGCGTGGACGCGGACTCAGTCTGTTGTCCGGCGGATTGGACAGCAGGCTTGCGGTGTGCGTGTTGCGCGAGCAGGGACTTGACGTGGAAGGGGTGGTCTTTACCAGCCCCTTCTTTAAGATGGACACGGCGCGTGAAGCGGCGCTTCAGTTGAATGTGCCGTTGCATGTGGTGGATTTTACGCGCGACATTCTCGACCTGTTGGAGCATCCGCCGCATGGTTTTGGTACGGCGCTCAACCCGTGTATCGATTGCCGTGCGCGCATGATCCAGCGCGCGGGCGAGATGATGGTGCAGGGGGGCTTCGATTTCGTGGCGACGGGCGAGGTGCTGGGACAGCGGCCGATGTCGCAGAACCGGCACTCGCTGGCAATCACGGAGCGGGAGACCGCATTGGGCGGAAGATTGCTGCGCCCTTTGAGCGCCCTGCTGCTGGAGCCCACCGTTCCCGAGCAGACGGGCATTGTGGATCGTGGCCGGTTGCTGGGGTTGAGTGGACGGACGCGCAAACCGCAACGTGAACTGGCACAGCGTTATGGATTGACCCGCTACCCGGCACCGGCTGGCGGTTGCCTGCTGACCGAAAAAGGGTTTTGCCGCAAGCTGTCAGACTTGCACGCCAACGAGGGGCTTGAGGATGAGCGGCTGGTTTGGCTGCTGTTGCACGGACGTCACTTCCGTCTTCCGGGGGGCGGCAAGTGTGTGGTGGGGCGGGATGCGGCAGATAACGCGGCGCTTAAATCTTTGCACGTGACATCGGACGTGTTGCTGCATACGGTGGATGTTCCCGGTCCCACGGTCCTGTTGCCCGGTGGGGCAGGTGACGCAGACGTGTCGCTGGCGACCAGCATCTGCGCAGCGTATGCTGATCACGGCACACTCGAGAGCGTCACGGTCAGGGTCATCCGGGGGGACGCGGCCGAAGAGCGCCGCATGGCTCCATTGGCTAGAGAACAGGCGCAAGCGTGGATGCTGTAAGCGGCAGCCTCAGCTGCCTGCTCCGGTGAACATCTGCACCAAAAGATAGGCGATAACCAGCACCAGCGCGACGATCACCGCTACCCAGAGCTTGTTGCTGTTGGTTTTCTTGCTGAACTCTTTCGGCGTTTCGAGGGTACGTTTCGGCTGAATGATAATGGTCGTTCGCGGCACGGCAGCGGACTCGGCTTTCTCCAACTGCGGCACGTCGTCGCCCTCGATCATCATCGGCACCTCACCCAGCAGGATGATGTCGTTGCGTGAGAGTGCTTTTTCTTTGATCGTGACGTTGTTGATTTTCGTTCCGTTTGTGGAACCCAAGTCGCGGATCAAGAATCCGTCGTCACTCTTCTCGATTTCGCAATGCGTGCCTGAAATCGAACCGTCTTGAACTATCCAGTCATTCCCCTCGCGACGGCCGATACGCGTCAACGGCAGAGTCAACGTGAAACGCTGCCCCTTCAAAGAACCATCCAAAACTGTCAAACATGCCATAGCAAAACACCTTACTAGAGAAATATGATGTATAAGCTTAGACACCTCTGGCGCACAAGTCAATACGCTTTAGGTGTACATGCCAAAAATTTCAGTACGAACCGGCATATCCCATTTGCCGGAGCAACCAGAAATTTTTCATCCAATCCTTCTCGATTTTGACCCAAAGCTCTATCGTGACCTTTACGCCGAACATGTCCGAAAGCTCCGGCTCCGCACATTGCCGGACGTATTTGAGATTCCGGCCCTTGGTGCCGATCACGATCCCTTTCTGAGACGGGCGCGCCACGTAAAGCGTCACGGACACATTCCACGCTCTCGGCGTTTCCTCGATCTGCTCGACCTTGACGCCCAATTCATGCGGCAGTTCCTCATGGAGCCGGGTGAGAAACTTTTCGCGGACCACATCGGCGATGGCCAGTTTGCGCGGATAGTCGGTCACCACATCTTCCGGGAAGAGATAAGCGTCCGCAGGTTGGGCAAGGGCGTACAGTTGATCGACGAGCCCGATTGTGCCGGCGGGATGCAGTGCTGAGGTCGTCACCCAAAACACCTCGCGTGTGTGCTGTTTTTCAGCTTGGATGGTCTGCCACAGGTCGTGGAAGGTCTTCTCGTAGAATGGTTCTTGGTCGCTCTTGTTCAATGCAAAGATAACCGGTTGTTCGGCAAACAGGGCACGCCGCATCCAGCCGTCGTCTTCCAAATGCGGCTGACAACTGCCATCAAAGACCACGAGCAGGAGATCGACGCCCGCCGAGGCCTGCCGCGCCATGCGGTTCATCAGCGTGCCCAGCGTGCTTTCAGACTTATGCAGGCCCGGAGTGTCCAGAAAAACGAGTTGTCCGCGGCCCTCCGTCAAGATGCCGCGAATGGTGTTGCGTGTGGTCTGCACCACAGGGCTGACGATGCTGACCTTCTCGCCGACCATGCGGTTGATCAGGGTTGATTTGCCGGAATTGGTCCGGCCGACGACACCGATTACAGCGCAACGCCGTCGCGGGCGGGGAGGACTTTCGGTCATGGCACGGTCTCGCCGTTACGCCCCGAGTTGCTGATTTCCCCGCCGAAGTAACGCAGCTGGCCGGTGGCGTCCATCACGGCACGCCAAAGGTCGCTGTTGAGGTTTACCTTCTGGCGCTCCATGGTGGACAGCCGGATGGGAACAAGCGTATACCAGTCGTCTTGGTTGCCCACCACGCAGTCGGTACGCCCCGCCATCGCGGCATGCACGGCGTTACGCGCTAACATATAGCAGCGGATCGCGTCCGTTCCTTTAGCGGGCACGCTGCGGATGGTGTAACTCGGATCGAAGTACTTGACCGACACCTCGCGATTGCACGCTTTGAAATGCTGCGTGATGCGCCGTCTCAGGTGCTCGCCGATGTCCTTTTTCAGGATGTTCCCCGAAGGATCGCGGCGCTCAGGCTCAGCGGCGACGTGGCATTGTCCCGCGCCTTCCGCAACCACGATCACCGCATGGTCCTTGCCAAGGTCGAAACGATTGGAGAGCGCCACGAGTAGGCCGTTCGGGCCGTCGATCTCAAAATCCAGTTCCGGCACCAGGCAGAAGTTCACGACCGGGTTGGCCAGCGTGGCATAGGCTGCGATGAAACCCGAGTCCCGTCCCATCAGGCGCACGAGTCCGATACCGTTGAAGGTGCCTTTCGCCTCGGTGTGAGCCGCCTGAATGATCTGCGTCGCCTCTCCAACCGCCGTCTCAAAGCCAAAGCTACGCCCCACGAAAAGCAGGTCGTTGTCAATCGTCTTGGGGATGCCGATCACGCTGATGGAGAGCTTGCGACGCCGACACTCCTCCGCAACGTCATGCGCACACCGCAACGAGCCATCGCCGCCGATGCAAAAGAGGATGTTGATGTTCATGCGCGCCAGTGTGTCAACAATCTCACCTGTGTCCTGCTGGCCGCGCGAAGAGCCGAGCATCGTACCGCCGTGCTCGTGGATCGTATCGACCTTATCGGTGTCCAGCATAATCGGGTTATAGCCGAAGCGCGGAATCAATCCGGCGTAGCCGTAACGGATGCCGTAGATCGTCTTGATGCCGTAGTCGAACGTCAAGATCTCGACCAGCCCTTTGATGACATGGTTCAGGCCCGGACAGAGACCGCCGGCCGTCACGATGCCGACGCGGCTCCATGAGGGATCGTGGAAAATTTTCCGGTGCGGACCTGCTCGCTCAAAGGAGGGTGTGACCCCGAGATGCTGGGTGGCGTCATGCAGGTGCTTGATGTTCTCGGTGATCAGGATACGCTCGGCCGGATCGATGAACTCTCTTCTACGGATCGGGGAGTCGATCTTGCATTCACCCAAGGTCCCCACATCCAGCGAATAGTCCTGAGGGTTTGCGACAATTTTTTCAATCAGCGTCATAGGCTTCTCTCGTATCTGTAAAGAATCATCAGAATAACAGAATTTCCGCATGAAGGTCAATTGACACCGGCCGGAATATTTGGTTAACTCACCCCGATTTTTCGCCGCATTGGACCATAGCTCAGTCGGTAGAGCACGACACTTTTAATGTTGGGGTCGTGGGTTCGATTCCCACTGGTCCAACCATTTT
>Ga0255347_1004700_pt1 | contig 16252 bp, 14 predicted proteins | sample wastewater_treat_2_FD_192479 | JGI IMG/M metagenome (GOLD analysis project Ga0255347, IMG submission 192479) | Wastewater microbial communities from Lulu Island WWTP, Vancouver, Canada - plant24 | ecosystem: Engineered > WWTP > Wastewater > Unclassified | place: Canada: Vancouver, British...
CCGCCTGCCAAATCCGTACCAGCACACGAACGCTCGCGGGCGAATACGTCGGGCCCCGTCGCCTGGGCGTGCTGTTCGGAGGCGGACTGTCCGCCGGTTTACCCAACAAGGCAATCGCGTACTTGCGATGATAGTCTGTCAGACCACAGAATTCGTCCAACAGCGACGAACGGCCCGACCGATCCGCCTTGGCATAACGCTTCCGATACGTGTTCAATGCATCCAAAATCCGTTCTCCTGACATCGTCTTGCCTTCCTTGTTCCGGTAAGATCGCAAATGGCAGGACGATACCATCCCCGGTAAGATCTTAGATGGCGCGATTCGCCCGTTTGCATGGGATTTCCCTGTCTGTTACGCTGGGATAGAAAGGGTTGCGCGAAGATTGGCCGGGGATGTTCCGAGGCAGTCGCAGGAGTCCGCACGCGCTCGCGTGCCGAAGATATGAGGAGGTTGTTCATGAAATCAATGAATCGCCGCGAGTTTTTCTGCCGGACCGGAAAGGTCGCGGCTGCTGCCGGCGCGGGTGTTTTTTCCATTAACGCCCTGGGCGCCAACGAACGGGTTATTGCGGCCAGCATGGGGATGCTCGGGCGAGGCCGCTACCTCGGAGAATGGTTTGCTCAACGCGACGATGTCGAACTGGCCTATATCTGCGATGTCGACAGCCGTGTCTTCAAGGACCGCTCCAAGCTGATCGAAGACACCCAGGGCAAAGCGCCCAAATGCGTCCAGAACATCAAGGAAGTGCTGGACGATAAAGATGTCGACGTGATCATCAACGCGACCCCCGACCACTGGCACGCCCTGGGCACCATCTGGGCCTGCCAGGCCGGCAAGGACGTCTATGTCGAAAAGCCCACGTCGCACAACATCTGGGAAAGCCGGAAAATGGTCGAGGCCGCGCGGAAATATGGGCGCATCGTCCAGGTCGGCGCCCAGAATCGCAGCGCTCCGTACTGCCACAAGGCCTTCGACTACATTCGCTCCGAGGCGTTCGGCTCGGTGCACTTTGTGAGGGTGCTCAACAGCAAACAGCGCGGCCCCATCGGCAAGAAGCCTGACGGCGAGCCCCCGGCGGGCGTGGATTACGACATGTGGCTCGGGCCGGCTCCCAACCGCCCCTTCAATCCCAACCGATTCCATTACAACTGGCACTGGTTCTGGGATTTTTCCGGCGGCGACATCATCAACGATGGCGTCCATCAGATGGACATCGCGCGCTGGCTCATCGACAAGGATTACCCGAATTATGTGACCTCAGGCGGTGGAAAGAACTTCTTCGACGACGACCAGGAGTGTCCTGACACCCATTCGGTGATCTACGACTATGACGGGCTGACGATGGTGTTCGAAGAGGTGCTCTGGGCGCCCTACATGCGCAAGACTCCCATGGAAATCCGCGACCTGGATACCCTGCCGAACTGGCCGTTCAGCGGCACCCGCATTGAGGTATACGGCAGCAAGCAGTTCATGATGCTCGGACGGCACGGCGGCGGCTGGGAAGCCTTTGATGCCGACGGGAATTCCGTCAACATCACCCATGGAGAGTTCACCGATGCCAATCACGGACACATTCGCAATTTCATCGAGTGTGTGCGGTCCCGTGAACTGCCCAGCGCCGACATCGAAAAAGTGCACCTCTCCACGCTGCTCTGCCACTACGGCAACATTGCGTACCGCACGGGGCGCCGCTTGCAGATCGATCCCGCCACCGAAGGTTTCGTCAACGACGACGACGCCAACCGCTACGTCAAACGCACCTACCGGGAGCCGTACGTGGTGCCCGAACAGGTATAGTCCACAGCCACGTTACGTTGCAGGGGGCTCGCTTCGGCGGGCCCCCTGTTTTCATGCCAGCGGGATGGCCCGCGCGCTGGCGATCAGCATGGGGTAATCGCGCAGAGGCAGATTTGTGAAGGTCAGTCTGCCAGCGTCGCGCCGGGCAGGTGGCAGCCGAAACACTTCCTGTTCGAGCGGATCCACCAGCACCGGATCATCCAGCGCCAGGCCATCGGATAGCGCAAGTTCCACATCCAGGCCCCGGGGTTCCCACGGTTTCTGCAGCTCAGCGGGGAACCAGTATGCGCACAACGCCTGGCCATGCCGGACAAAATGCGCCTCCTGAAGCAGCACCTTTTTCTGGCCGATCAGCTCGAGGCTCAGCTCCGCGCGCTGCGTCAAGGCGTCAAACAGTGCGCACAGGCACTGGTAGGCAAAATACGCGGGTTTGGGCGAATACTTGTCTCCGCGGAGCAGGCCTTTGAAATTCGTCTTGCCGCGGTAGCCCACGAGATCGACCATGTGGTAATAGCTGGTCAATTCCACCCCATGGCGCAAATCGAGCAGAATGCGGCGCAACAGCCATTTGGCCTGCCGCGCCTCATCCCAGTCCAGCTGCGATAGGGCGCCGGTGCTCTCGGGCCCGCCAACGGAAGGGCACCCGTTCTCACCCTGCCAGAGCTTAAGGCCCGGGGCATGGTTTGCAATGCTTGCCCGCAGTCTTTCCATATCGCGTTCGTACCCCTCTTCCGGCACTGCCCGGTAGGGATGATAGGAGATCGCGTCGACGAAGCCGCCGAGCCCGCGCTCGAAACAGCCTTCGAGAAATTCATGGCCAAACCCGGAGAGCGCCGCGCCAATCAGGTAGCTGGCCGGGATCTCCTCTCGAATCACGGGCGCGGTTGCCGCCACCAGGCGGGCGTAATCCGCAGGGTTGGGTTTTTCCGGTTGCCAGAAACCGGCGATGTTCGGCTCGTTCCAGATTTCCCAGTGGCGCACCCGGCCGTTGAAGTGGCGGGCAAGATGCCGGGTAAACTGCAGCCATCCCGCCAGGGCCTCTTCACTGTACACCGGCGCCCAGCCCACCGCGAATTCATCAGGCGCGTCGGGAGTATACAGCCGGTTTCCATAGCCCAGATTGAACCAGGGCGTGATCCCCGCCGCCAGCAGTGCATCGACCACCTCATCCAGCCAGGCAAAGTCGTACGTGCCCTTGACCGTCTCGCACCGGCACCAGCCCGTCTGGCAGCGCGCCCATTTGACCCCCAGGCCAGCTATGGCTGCATAGGTGCGTGTGGGCTCGAAGCCTTTGCGATCCAGCACCTCGAATCCCACGGAAAGCGGCGAGGCATCGATATCCCGGCCAGCCCTGGGCGAGACGCGGCCCAGCCGCTCGAGCATCCAGCCGGAACCTGTTGCCTCCGATGCCAACGCGAGGCGCGGCAGCGTCAGGCCCGCGGCAGTCCCCGCTGCCGATGAGAGGAACTGCCGCCGAGTGCAATCCATGGCCGGACCCTCCTCGGAAGTCATTTCTTTACGATGGCCCGCCCTTCATGCAGATGGATCCACCGCACCGCGCGTTCAGCAATCCCTTCGTCATGTGTCACCATCACCAATGTGACCCGGCGCTCCGCATTCAGCGAGTACAACAGCTCCAGGATGCCCCTGCCGGTGTTTTCGTCGAGGTTTCCGGTGGGTTCGTCAGCCAGCACCACGCTGGGTTCGTTAAACAGGGCCCGGGCGATGGCCACACGCTGCTGCTCGCCTCCGCTGAGCTGCCCCGGTTTGTGCGTCATGCGTTCCGCCAACCCGACCGTCCTGAGCAGTTCTTCGGCGCGCGGCTGGCATGCCGAGCGCCGTTTTCCACGGCTCAGCGCCGGCATCATCACGTTTTCAAGCGCGGTGAATTCCGGCAGGAGGTGGTAGAACTGGAACACAAACCCGATCTCTTCGTTGCGGATGCGGTTGATGCCGGCCCGGTCCGTCTTCTGCAAGGGTGTTCCCCGGAACAGCACCTCGCCCGACGAGGGCCGGTCCAGCGTGCCAATGATGTGAAGCAGCGTGCTCTTGCCTACTCCCGACGGCCCCGTAATGACCATCAGGTCGCCGTCGTGCACTTCCAGGTCTATGCCCTGCAGGATGCGCAGCTCGCGGCTGCCGTCGTTATAGGTCTTTTCGAGGTGGCGGCATTCAAGGACCGGTATGGACGTGATGTTACTCATACCGCAAGGCATCCACGGGGTCAAGGCGCGATGCACTCCACGCCGGATAAATCGTCGACAAAAACGTCAATAGCACCGCGCAGACGGTCACCCAGCCCACATCCATCCATTGGATGGCCACCGGAATACGGTCAAAATAGTAGATCTGCGAGTTAAACAGGTCCACGCCCATCATCCACGCTATGAACGACGCCACGGCGTTGAGGTAGTGCGAGAGCACGATTCCAAGGATCAGGCCGACGAACGTACCCGACAGCCCGATATACAGCCCTTCGAGGACAAAGAGCCGGAGCACGGACCCGCTGCTCACGCCTATCGTGCGCAGGATGCCGATATCCCGCCGTTTCTCCATCACCACCATGATGAGCGTGCTTGTGATGTTAAATGCCGCGACCAGGATGATGAACAGAAGGATAATGAACATCACCACTTTCTCTTCCTTCAGCGCGTCGAAAAAGGCCTGCTGGCTTTCATACCACGTGATCGCCGTGAATTCCGGCATCTCTGTCTCGATCCGGTTCGAAATCTCCTTTGCCTTGAATGGATCGTCGAGGCGCAGCTGGATCCCGTCTACGCCATCTTTGCCGGTCAGCTTTTTCGCCGTTTCCAGCGTAATGAAGCCGTACACGGTGTCGAATTCGTGCATCTGTGCCTGCGACAGCCCGCTCACTTTGACCAGCATTTCGGTCGGATGGGTCATGTATGTGCCGCTTTTCATCTGCGGGGTGACGATGATCAGCGGGGTCTCCAGGTAGGCGCCCAGCTTGCTCGCGAGCACATAGCCCAGCACGATCTCCTTGTATTCGGGCAGGGTCCCCGCACCGTGAGTGCGGCCGTTCGCATCCGTGAGATTCTCCGCCAGCTGCGTTACGCCGCTCGCTTTTTCCGGGTCCACCCCGACCACGTAGGCAAATTCGACGAGCTGGGAGCCGTCCGGGCCGCGCAGTGTCTTCAGGAGCGACAGCACCTCGATGAACGGGCTCGCCCCCTGCACTTCGGGGCAGAGCGCCCGGATCCGGGCCTCGGCCGCGTCCGGATCGGCAATCTCGTCCCGATACCTTTCCATCACGGTGAGGTGGGCGCGGTTGCCGATGATGGTCGCGCGGAGTTCGTTATCGAATCCGGTCATCACGCTCATCACGACAATCAGCGCCATGACGCCCACGCTCACGCCCGCCACCGAGATCAGCGTGATCAGGCTCACAAACCGGCTCTTGCGTTTGCCCCGCAGGTACCGGCTCGCTATGAACGCTTCAAACCGCACGTAGGACGTCTTTCTGCATATTCTGCGCGCAGCAGCCGCATTGGCTGCCGCATCTTCAACTCGTTTCTACCGTACCCTTGGCGTCTACAGACGGATGCGGCAGTTCCAGTTTGGCTGTAGCCTCAATGACCCGCAGCTGCGGGAATAGAATTACCTCACGGATCGACGCCTGATTCGTCAGCAGCATGGTCAGGCGGTCGATCCCGATGCCCAGACCCGCCGCCGGCGGCATCCCGACTTCGAGCGCCACGAGGTAGTCTTCGTCGAGATGCTGGGCTTCCTCGTCGCCCCGTTCGCGCAGCCGGACCTGCTCCATGAATCGCTCACGCTGATCGATGGGGTCGTTGAGCTCGCTGAATGCGTTGGTCATTTCCATGCCCGCGACGAAGAGTTGGAACCGTTCCGTCAGGTGCGGGGCGCCCCGTTTCTTCTTGGCCAGCGGCGAAAGCTCCACCGGGTAATCATACAGAAAGGTGGGTTGACGCAGGTGCGGCTTCACCTTTTCCGACATGACCTCGTCCACGATCTTTCCGAATCCCATGGAATCCTCGACCACGCACCCGGCTTGTTTCGCCAGTTCTGCCGCGGCATTCCGGTCGTTCCGGTGCGGTTCCAGGTCGATCCCCGCATATTCGCGAATGGCATCAAATAAGGAGATGCGCTTCCAGGGACGCGTCATGTCGACGGTCTGCCCCTGGTAGTCGAAGGTCGTGCTTCCCGTGATCTCGCGGGCCACGTGCGCCAGCATTTCCTCAGTCTCGTCCATCAATCCAAGGTAATCCTGGTAGGCCTCGTAGAGTTCCATCATGGTGAACTCGGGATTGTGAAGCGTGTCCACGCCCTCATTGCGGAAACTCCGGTTGATCTCGAAGACTTTCTCAAAACCGCCGACCAGCAGGCGCTTGAGATGCAGTTCCGGCGCGATCCGAAGATAAAAGTCCCGATCAAAGGTGTTGTGGTGCGTGATGAACGGCCGGGCGGTCGCGCCCCCGGGAATGTAGTGCAGCATGGGGGTCTCGACTTCCAGAAAGCCCCGCGCCGTCAACCACTGCCGCAATGTGGCGATGATTGCGCTCCGGCGGCGAAAGGTCTCAAGCACCTCCGGATTTGCCACCATATCCAAATACCGCTGGCGGTAGCGCGTCTCCACATCCGTCAAACCGTGCCATTTTTCCGGGAGCGGGCGCAGCGATTTCGACAGCAGCGTGTATTTCGTCGCGCGGACCGTCACTTCGCCCCGCCGCGTGCGGAACACCGCCCCTTCAATGCCCAGAAAATCGCCGATGTCCAGATCTTTCAATTGCTCATACGCAGCCTCGCCCAGCTCCGCGCCGCGGAAAAAAATCTGGATCCGGTCCGATTCGTCCCGCAGATCGGCAAACGTCACTTTGCCCTGGCCCCGCAGCGCCACCATGCGCCCTGCCACAGCCGTTTCAACGCTGACCTGCTCTGGCTCATCCGAAGCGGCCTCCGCTTCCAGGAACGCCGCCCGGGCCTCCGCGATGGAATGGGTCCGGGCAAAGCTGTATTTGAACGGCTCGTCGCCGCGTTCGCGGAATCGGGCCATCTTTTCGATGCGGTTTTCCCGCAGTTGCTGTTCGGTTGAATGGTGCTCCTCGGTCATGGTTCTTTCCCCGGCTCATCGGTTAGTTGTTTTTGTGGCGTTTCAGGTTCCATCTCAGAAACGCCTCCACCAGTTCGTCGAGATCGCCGTCCAGCACGGCGTCAATATTGCCGATCTGGACTTCCGTCCGGTGGTCTTTCACCATCTGATATGGATGCAGCACGTAGCTGCGAATCTGGCTTCCCCAGGCGACGTCCTGCTGGCCTTCGCGATGGGCCATCGCCTCTTCTTCTCTTTTCTTCAATTCGATGTCGTACAGCTTCGCTTTCAGCATCTGCAGGGCGGTTTCCCGGTTGCGGTGCTGGGAACGTTCAATTTGGCAGGCTACCACGATCCCGGTGGGAAGATGAGTCAGGCGCACCGCACTGCTCGTCTTGTTGACCTTCTGGCCGCCTGGACCGCTCGACCGGAAGACGTCCATTTTCAACTCTTCTTCTTTGATCTCGATGTCCGTTTCTTCTTCCAGTTCCGGGACAATTTCAATCGCCGCAAAGGAAGTGTGCCGCCGGCTGTTCGCGTCGTACGGCGAGATCCGCACCAGCCGGTGTACGCCTTCCTCCGACTTGAGGCGGCCGTAGGCAAACGGCCCTTCCACGCGCAGCGTGGCGCTCTTGAGCCCGGCCTCGTCGCCCGGGATGTAATCGGCCAGTTCCACGTTGAATTCCCGCCGCTCGCAATACCGCACGATCATCCGGTACAGCATCGAGGCCCAGTCGCACGACTCCGTGCCGCCCGCCCCGGGATGTATGTTCACCAGCGCGGGTTTGGAGTCCCGCGGGTCCATGAACAGGCTGGTCAGCTCCAGGTCATCCAGTTTTTTCGAAAGCGCCTGTGCCAGCTGCGCGATCTCCGCCCCGATTGAAGAATCCGCTTCCGACTGGCCCAATTCCACCAGCACCAGCGCATCGTCCAGCTCGTTTTGCAGGGCGTCGGGTGCGGCGATCATCTGTTTGTGGTGCTTGAGCTGCTGCACCGTCTTCTGCGCCTTCTCAGGATCGTCCCAGAAACCGGGCTGTGCCATCTCCGTTTCGAATTGCGAAATTTTCGCCCGCGTGCCGTCTACATTCAGGCATTTGCGAAGTTCGCGCAAACGCTCCGCATATCCCGCCAGAAGTTCTGCCTCTTCTTCGTACATTTCCCGAACCCTTTATGCGCTGCCGAGCTCATCTGGCGCTTCCGCGTCAGAATAATGGCGTGACCAGATAATATAAGACCGGTGCGGCGAACAGAAACCCGTCGGTACGGTCCAGAACACCGCCGTGGCCCGGAAAAAAGTTGCCCGAGTCTTTCACGCCTGCGTCGCGTTTCAGGCACGATTCCGTCAAATCGCCTATCTGGGCCACGATAGATACCAGCGCGCCCGCATGCACATAACGCCAGACCGGCCAATCCGGCAGCGACGGCAGCCCGGAGCGCTCTTTCACATACCACAGCACCGCCGCACCCGCCATCGCCGCGAGCAACCCCGCGAACGCGCCTTCCCAGGTCTTGTTCGGGCTGACCTTCGGGGCCAGTTTGTGCTTCCCGAGCGCCGACCCCACGAAATACGCCGCCGTATCCGTCAGGATCACGGTCACAAACAGCGTCATCACCAGGCCCGGGCCCACTCCCGGGACGCTTTGCATCAACGGCACATGCGCGGCGAACCAGCCGATATAGAATACGCCGAATACCGTGCTCGAAAGGCCCGCCACCGAGTGCTGCCCCCGGACGATGTGCAGCGAGGCCGCCAGAACACAGCCGCCAAACAGCGCAAAATTCGTCACAATCGCGCCGCCCAGGTGTCCGCTCATGGTCACGCAGGTGCCCGCCAGGATCCCGCCGATCGTCTCGGGCGAGATCGCCCGTGCCCGCACGATCGCGTAATATTCGTACAACCCGACGGCGCTCAAGGCGCCCACAAACACCGTGAACAGAAAACGCAGCCCCGGTGTCCAGATCAAGGTCATGAACACGGCCAGCGCGATGAGCGCCGTCACGCTGCGAACTGCCAGCTTGCCGTCTTTGCGCATGGCCTACCGTCCCCCAAAGCGGCGCTGGCGCTTCTGGTAGCGGGCGATCGCCTCGCGAAGATGCCGTTTCCGAAAATCCGGCCACAACACGCCCAGGGTCACGATCTCCGCATACGACACCTGCCACAGCATGAAGTTGCTCAGGCGCTGTTCCCCGCTCGTCCGGATCAGCAGGTCCACGTCGGGGATCTCGGGCACGTACAAGCGCTGCGCAACCGCCGCCTCATCCACCTCGCCGGGGCGCAAGGCGCCCGCCGCTGCTTCCCGGGCAATCCGGCGCGCCGCATCCGTAATCTCCGCCCGCCCCCCGTAGTTGATGGCCACGTTGAGCGTCATCTGGCGGTTGTCGCGCGTCCGCGCCTCGCAATACTCCAAATCCTTCAGCACCTGGTCCGGCAATCCTTCGCGACGGCCCATGATCCGCACCCGGATGCCCTCCCGGTGGATGTTTTCCAGCTCCCGGTGGATGTATTTGCTCAACAGGCTGAACAGCGCACCGATCTCCGCCTGGGAGCGGCGCCAGTTCTCCGTCGAGAAGGCATACAGCGACAGCACGTCCACGCCCTCGAGTTCGCGGCACGCCTCAATCGCGGCACGCACACTCTTTGCGCCCGATTCGTGCCCTTCCGCGCGGGACAGGCCGTGTCTGGCGGCCCAGCGGCCATTGCCATCCATGATGATGGCGATATGCCGTGGCAGCTGTGTCAGGTCCAGTTCATCCATCGCTCATCCAGGCGCTCCCCGTTCATCGTGCCCGCACACCGTCCAAAACAAAACCGCGGAGAGATGGGGCGCCCCAATTCTCCGCGGAACTCGGCCATTCAGTTGTGGTGCCGGCGCATGCGATTACACTTCCATGATCTCGGTTTCTTTGGCCTTCAGCGTCTCTTCGACCTTCTCGATATGCTCGTCCGTGATCTTCTGGATCTGTTCCGTGAGTTTGTGCGCGTCGTCCTCGGGGATATCGCCGTCTTTCTGCTTCTTCTTGATTTCTTCGATGGCCGAGCGGCGCACGTTGCGAATCGCCACCCGCGCTTCTTCGGCGAGTTTGCCCACCAGCCGCACGAGGTCCTTGCGCCGCTCCTCCGTGAGCTGCGGGATGGGAATGCGGATGACGTGCCCGTCATTGCCGGGCGTCAAGTCCAGCGGAGACGCCAGAATCGCTTTTTCAATGGCCCCCAGCTGCGATTTATCCCAGGGGGTAATCAGCAAGAGCCGCGGCTCCGGCGCCGCCACGTTCGCCATCTGGTTCAACTTCATCCGGGACCCGTATGCCTCGACCTCGATTGAATCCAGCAACGCGGTGGAGGCCCGGCCGGTTCGAATCGTCGATAACTCGCGCGCGAAGGCCTCCACGCTCTTGACCATTTTGTTGTGGGCGTCTTTCTCGAGCTCGTTTGGCATATCTCAGTCTCCTTTTACCAGGGTGCCTATGGGCTCTCCTTGCAGGGCTTTCAGAATACTGCCCGGCGTGGTCAAATTGAAAACCAGGATCGGAAGCTTGTTTTCACGGCACAGCGAGATCGCTGTTGCATCCATCACACGAAGCTTCCGCGAGAGCGCCTCCGTGTACGAGAGCTCACGGTACAGCGTGGCCGAGGGGTTCTTCACCGGATCGGCGTCGTACACCCCGTCCACTTTGGTGGCCTTGAAGAGGATCTCCGCGCCAATCTCGTTCGCGCGCAGCGCCGCCGCCGTATCCGTCGTGAAAAACGGGTTGCCTGTCCCCGCGCCGAAAATGACCACCCGGCCCTTCTCCAGGTGACGCAGGGCCCGGCGCCGGATATACGGTTCCGCCACCCCGCGCATCTCGATGGCCGTCATGACGCGCGTCGTCACCCCTTTGTTTTCGAGCACCGCCTGGAGCGCCAGCGCGTTGATGACCGTCGCCAGCATCCCCATGTAATCACCCGTCGGCCGGTCAGGACCCTGCACCACGCCTTCGGCGCCGCGGTATATGTTGCCGCCGCCGACCACCAGGCCGAGTTCCACGCCCAGGGCGTGCGCTTTGGCGATCTCGTCGCAAAACTGGTCAACCGTACGGAAATCGATCCCCGCGCCACGGCTCGGCTCCAGGGCCTGGCCGCTCAGTTTCAACAGGACGCGCTGGTACGCTGAGCCGTGCATCCGGCTTACTCCTCGCTGGACGACGGTTTCTTACCTGCAATCGCTTCGCCCAACTGGAACCGGACAAACCGCCGGATATCGATTTTTTCCCCGACCTTGCCGCTCAGGGCTTTCATCAGCTCCTCGATGGTCACATCGGGGTTCTTGACGAATTCCTGCTCCATGAGGCTGTTTTCCTGCAGCCACTTGTTGAGCTTGCCTTCGGAGATTTTGTGCTGTACGGCCTCGGGTTTGCCGCTTTCCTTCGCCTGCGCGAGGTAAATGACCATTTCCGCGTCAATTTCCGCTTGCGGCGCCTCATCCCGGCGCACCCACCGCGGCGACGTGGAGCAGATCTGAAGGCACACGTCTTTGCAGAACTGCTGAAACAGTTCGCCGCGCGCCACGAAATCCGTCTCGCAGTTTACTTCGACCAGTACGCCGATCTTCCCGCCCATGTGGATGTACGAAGTCACCGCGCCTTCTTTCGCTTCCCGATCCTGGCGCTTTGCTGCCGAGGCAATCCCTTTCTCACGCAGCCAGCTGGCCGCCTTATCGAAATCGCCGCCGCATTCCTGGAGCGCTTTCTTGCAATCCATCATGCCGGCGCCGGTCGCTTCGCGGAGTTCTTTCACGTCTTTCGCCGTAACGCCCATAATCTCACTATCTCCTTTACGATGTTCCCGTGCTGAGCCACATGCGCCTGCCCGTATGCGCGCCTATTCTTCCTCGTCCTCGTCCTCGTCGTCGCCGCTGACCGCTTCTTCTGCTTCCTCGGCTTCCGTTTCGGCCGCCGCTTCGGCGGACTTCGCCGCTCCGGCAGCTGCTCCCGGCAATTCTCCCGGAACGGATTTGCCGGACAGCGCACGGCCTTCGATCACCGCGTCCGCTATCACGGAACAGAAGAGGGTAACCGCCCGGATGGCGTCGTCATTGCCCGGAATCGGGAACGACACCGTGTCGGGGTCGCTGTTCGTGTCGACGATGCCGATGCACGGGATGTTCAGACGGCGCGCTTCGTTCACCGCGATGGCTTCCCGTTTCGAATCGATGACGAACATCACTCTCGGGATGCCCGGCATGTTCTTGATGCCGTCCAGGTATTTCGCAAGGCGGGCCTTTTGCTTTCGCATCCGCGCCGCTTCCTTCTTGCCGAATTTCTCCAGCTCGCCGCTGGCTTCCATCTCTTCCAGCCGCCGGAGATTGCGGATGCTCACCTGAATCGTCTCGTAATTGGTCAGCGTGCCGCCCAGCCACCGGTTGTTCACGTAATACATGCCGCAGCGCTCGGCTTCGCGCTGGATGATCTCCTGCGCCTGCCGTTTCGTGCCGACGAACAACACATGGCCGCCCTTGGCCACGGCCTCGGTCACGAACGCGCGGGCCCGGTTGAGCTGGCGCAGGGTCTTCTGCAAGTCAATGATGTAGATGCCGTTGCGCGCGCCGAAGATGTATTTCTTCATCTTCGGATTCCAACGGCGGGTTTGGTGGCCAAAGTGAATGCCGGCCTCGAGAAGGCTTTTCATGGAAACTGCAGACATGGAACACGCTCCTTCTGGGTTGACCCTCGGGGTTTCCTGCGGTCTACCCGGCCAAGCGGCCAGGCACCCGGACCACAGCGGTACACAGACTCGAAACCCCTGTGAATTTGGAATCGAGAAAGTCTAGCATATCCGCCTTCAACGGCGCAAACTATAGGCATAGCGCGGGATTACCGCGTGCGGCCCGGGCGAACGGGCAGGAGCCGGGCCGTTTCCCGGCCGGTCACGGCGCCATTACGCTTCCTCGCTCGGCACGGGCATCTCAGGAGCCGCAACACGGTCTTTCGCAAAAATCCGGATGTGCCGCCAGCCTTCGCTTTGAAAGCGCCAGAAAACCACGCCGCTCAACGCGATTGTATACACCGTGGCGCCCAGCCAGGCCCCTTTGGCTTCCCATCCCAACCCCGGAAGCGACCAGCCCGCCGGAACGCCCGGTATCCGGGAGAGCGGCAGGGCGTCCAGACACAGAAACGACGAAAGCGGCAAAAAGAACAGATACGCCCCGATCGACATCGCCCACATGACCCACCGCGTGTCGCCCGCGCCCCGCAGAGCGCCCAGCACCACGATGCTCACCGCGTCAAATCCCTGGTAAAACGCCGCCAGCAACAGGATGACTGCCGCCACCTCGACCACCTGCGGATCCGTACTGAAGAAGGTGCGTGTCAATGGCCGGGCGAATGTTGCAAAGCATAGGCCCGCCACGACCATATAACAGATGGCTATCTTGATCGCCGTGTACGTTCGCGCCTTGGCCATGGGAATGTCGCCGCGCCCTATCCATTGCCCTACGATCGGGGCGATCGCATGATTGAGCCCCACCGCCGGCATGAAGATCAGGTGCAGGAAATTGATGGCCACATTGTGCGCCGCCATCTGCGTCTCCCCACAGCGGCCCACCAGAAAGCTCGTGAATACGCCCCAGTTGAACACGTCCAGGAAAAAACTCAGTCCTGCCGGCCAACCGATACGCACCAGCTCGCGCACCTTCTCGCCGTGCAACGCATACTGGGACCGCGTCTTAAATTCCCGGTCCAGCGCCGGCGACAGAAAGACCAGCAGCAGGATCCCCGTCTGCAGGCTCAGCGCAATGACCGTGGCCCAGGCGGCGCCCGCCACTTCCAGGCGCGGGAATCCGAATTTCCCGAAAATCAGCAAGTAATTGAGCACGAGATTCACGACGTTGGCCACCCACGCCGCATACATCGGCACGCTCGGACGGTTCATCGCCTGGAAAAACGAGGTCAGCGACGCCTGAAGGCACAAAAACACAAAACCCGTCATCCGGATCTGAAAATACTGCACCTCCAGGCGCGTGATCTCCGGTGAATGCCCCATGATGCTGAACAGGTCGTCGGCAAACGGCCAGAGGGCCAACCCAAACACCCCGCCCAGCAGGCCCACGTACACGCCCTGCCACGCATAGCTCGCACCGAGTTCTTTCTCACCCCGGCCCAGGCACTGCGATGCAAAGGTCGATACGCAGCCCGATATCCCGAGAAAAAACGTCGAAAAAATGAAAATCCACAATCCCGCCGGTGCCGTCGCCGCCAATTCTTCCGTACCGAGCCGGGCGACCATCACCTGGTCAGCGAACTGCATGATCACATACGAAAATTGTCCAAATACAATCGGGACCGCCATCCTCGTGATCTCGGCGAGCCCTTCATAGCGGTGCGGGGACTTCATGATCTCCTGTCCTGATGCGCGTTTCAGGGAAAACGGCTGCGGTTATGCACGGCAAGGCCGTCATTGACGCTTGCGGGGTGTGCAGGGTGTAGCACGCCCGCGCGAAATGCTTCCCGCAGGCCTCGTGCACATGAGTATGAGCCTAGCACGTCAGGCCCCCGTAAGTCACGGCACGGCTCGTGCGCGGCTGAGGAAGGGCCGGTGGGAGGCCACGCAGCTCTGCCCCGGACCACTTGGTTATCGTAGCGCGTAGCGCAGGCATCTTGCCTGCGTTCTTCTCTTGCGTAGCACAGGCCCCTGTGCCTGCCTTGTATCAGTCCACCCCCGGCCACGCGACGCGCGCGGCCACCCCCGCCAGCGGGGGACACAAGAACCCGAGCCCCGATGGATTTCGATGCGGCGCACCTGTCCCCCGCTGGCGGGGGTGAATCGGCGGCAGCCGATTTGGGGGTGGAGTTTCTGAGCTTCACTGGGCGGCCACAGGGGGCCACCCCTGCAATCCGGATGGATGCGCAGTGAATGAGAGCGCGTTGCACGAATGCCCCGGCACAGATGCGGGCGGCAGGCTTGTATCGCGTGAGAAAAGCGCCAGGGGCGGGCGCCTAGGTGATCAACTGGAACACGGTCTGTTTCTGGCGGAATTCGTCTTCACCGGGGGTTTCGCGCAGGATGCAGCGGTACAGCACCTGGACGGGTCCTTCGGTTTCGTTCCGGAACCACTTTTCCAGATGTTCGAAGCCATCCGCCATGGCCTCGCGCAAAGGCAGCCACAGATGGGCGCAGGCCTCATTCAACACCGTGGCTTTGTGGGAATAGGTCCAGGGGAGAACTTCGACGTCCTTGCCCAGGATGCGGCCGGCACGCCGCGCACCTTCGCGGATGCTGGCCGAATCCTCCGCGCCGCTGCTGTCGATGAGCGCGGTCACGGTCGGATCCGAGACCAGACGGAACACCGCGTTGATCACGTCCGCCGATTCCAGGGAGATCGGGCGGACCAGATTTTCGTCGAACGCAACGCCGTGGGCCTCGCAGGCCCGTTCATAGCCCCGCAGGCGGGCGTTGCCGGGTTGCATGCTCTTGAACGGTTTCAGCATGCCGATGCGCTTGTGTCCGCGCTGAAGAAGGTAATCGGCGCTTAGATACGCCCCTTCCTCGATGTCGATCGTCGCGCTGCTGCATTCGGGAAAGGTGTCCATCCGGCAGGAGGTCAGGTACGGCACGCCGGCGTCGTGCACCCGGCGGACCACGGAGTCGTCCTCGTCGAGCACTCCGGCGATGACCAGCCCGGAGTAGCGTTGTTCCCACAGGCCGCGGGCATAGTCGTGGTGGTTCGTCAACGCATACGGATTGAGGTCGAATACAACGAAATCCCCTTTAGACCCGAACACCCGGTCCAGCTCAAAAAAAAGCCAGTTCAGCATCGTCGGACTCAAGGGAACCCGCGTGCGGGGCGCAGGCAACGTCACGCCAATGCAGTCGCGCGTCGTCGTGCGCAGGCTGCGCGCCCCGGTATGCGGAAAATACGCCACTTCCTCGATGATCGTCGCAACACGGCGCCGTGTGGCTTCGGCAACGCCCCGTTCCTGGTTCACCACCCGGCTGACCGTCTTCGCCGAGACGCCCGCTTCGCGCGCAATGTCGTGGATGGTCCAGGGGGTGCCCTGTCGAGATGGCTTATCCATCTATTCTGTCCCGCACATTTCGTTCCTTCATGATTCTTCCGCTAATACAGGCTATCAAAAATTGTTATGACATCGATTACCGTATGAAGGCCCCGTGGTGCCCACGGTCCAACTATACATCAAAGAAGACGGCCTGTCCAGAAAAAACCCGGTTTGCTGGAAAATAACGGTGAAAAGGGCACAAAAAATACCTGTTGACAGCCTGCCCTGTCAAGCCATTTGCTAATCTTACCGGGGCGTATATCGTCGCGCCATTTGGTTTCTTACCAGGCATGGGAGGTTGGCCGTGGTTTTAGGGTCCTCTCATCCCCTCCCCGCGGGGAGGGGATGAA
>Ga0255347_1004711_pt1 | contig 16211 bp, 15 predicted proteins | sample wastewater_treat_2_FD_192479 | JGI IMG/M metagenome (GOLD analysis project Ga0255347, IMG submission 192479) | Wastewater microbial communities from Lulu Island WWTP, Vancouver, Canada - plant24 | ecosystem: Engineered > WWTP > Wastewater > Unclassified | place: Canada: Vancouver, British...
CAGGGGCAAATCCAGCTCGGTGATGGCGCCGGAGTCGGTTCGCTCATTCATGATGCGGCCGTTGACCAGCAGCAGAAACTTATCATTCTGGTGGGCTATGATTCCTCGAAGTCCGACCGCACGGGTGCGTTCCCGGGTAAAAATAATTTGGAGATTCGGAACATACATCTCAAGCACTTCATACAGACTTCGGGCACCGCTGCGGCGGATTTGCTCTTGGGTGATGGTGGTGATTGTCGAGGGGGTTAGACGCTGCGTAGTCTGCGTGAGAGAAGCGGCCGTAGGGATGGTGATTTCCATCAATTGTTCAAGCGGCAGTTCAAACAGGTCTGCTGCCGCTGGCGCAGACTGTTTTTCATCAGAGGTGAGCGATTTCTCAGCGGAGGCAACTTCTTCTTCGGAAGGCGTGATGGTTTGCAGCTGCTCTTCGAGGACACGGATGCGTTCTTCGATTTGACGGATTCGCTCCTGACGCTGGAGCTCAGGGTCCTCGATTTGGGCTCGAAGCGGCACACCCACTGCAAAAAAGATAAGCGGGAGCACCCTGTGCCAACCCATTTGACGATTTGCTGGTTTTTTCCCTCGCCTTCTCATGGTCCCTTTTGGATAAACCTGATGGATTTTCGGGATATGAACAAAGCGACTTTATGGGAAATATCTGAAAAAAGGTTTGTAAGGGTTGTAATTGTTTTAATAGTGAACCGCAAATAGTTGCGGAGGCAGATAAAATCAGAAACGGCAAAAAGGCCGTCCGATAATGCTTTTCAGTTTCCCAGCGCGGCTGTACAATAGCCGGCGGAAACGTATATTGAGGAATTGTTTATGAAAGTTGTCCAGCAGACTATCGGGCTGTCCACGCGGCGACGGTGTGAAATGATTGACATCACCTCCCAGGTGGAGAATGTCGTCCGTGAAAGCGGCATTCCGGATGGACAGGCAACGGTTTATACTCCCCATACGACCGCGGCTGTTACCATCAATGAAAATGCGGACCCGGATGTTGTCCATGACCTTCTCCTGACGCTGGAAGCCCTGATCCCTGTGAATCGGCCCGGCTATCGGCACGGTGAAGGCAATTCCGATGCTCACGTCAAATCCTCTCTTGTCGGCTGCAGTGAGCGGGTTTTGCTCCAGCAGGGCCGATTGGTACTGGGCACCTGGCAAGGCATCTATTTTTGCGAATTTGACGGCCCTCGCAGCCGAAAAGTGATTGTGCAGGTGCTTGGTCTGTAAAAATCAAAACGGGTCGGCTTTTGTGAAGTTTTTTCACAAGAATTGAAAAAAACTCTTTACAAAACATCAATTTTGGTTTATTTTTACGGCAATTATGCGGGCGTAGCTCAGGGGTAGAGCGTCACGTTGCCAACGTGAATGTCGTGAGTTCAAATCTCATCGCCCGCTTTGGAAAGCCCCAGGGCTTTCTATCCGGAAAAAGAGGTTGGAAAACAATTCTAACTCTTTTGATGACATAGCTTTAGCGAGGTATCAGCTAATACAATGTAGTCTGGCGCTGGTCGCTTAAGCGTCCGAAATCCCGCAAAGGCGGGGTTGATTATGCTTGAGGTCGGCGAAGCGGAGATTTCGGCGGCCTTTTTTGTTGTAAGAATATATAAAGCAATAACTTAGGAGCCCTCAAATGGCGGAAGAATCCAAGTCGAATCAGCAAACCGAGACCGAAACGGCGGAGGCCGTCAAGAATATAGTGAAAGTGGAGAATATAGGTCCCTGCAAGAAAAAGGTAACGGTCGAAGTGCCGGAAGAGAAAATAAAAGCACTTCTGGATGCAAAATACAAAGAACTTCGAAGGGATGCGGCGGTACCCGGTTTTCGCCGCGGCCGAGCTCCGCTTCGGCTGCTCGAGAAGCGGTTTGGGATGGATGTTCGCAATCAGGTCAAACTCCAATTGCTGGCTGAGTCCGCCGAGGAGGTGCTCAAGGAAAATAAGATTGATGCGCTCGGCGAGCCGAATATTAACCACGAAGAGGTCGAACTGCCTGACAGCGGGCCGATGGTTTACAGTTTTGAGATTGAAGTGCGGCCGGAGTTTGAACTGCCGAATCTGGAAGGCATCGAAATCCGAAAGCCCGCCGTCGAAGTGACCGACCAGCAGGTGGAAGAAGAAATTGAGGCGATGCGGAAACGCGCAGGCCTGTGGGTGCCCAAGGAAGAAGAAGGAGTGGAAGAAGGCGACCAGATTGTCGCCGATGTTATTCTCCATATCGAAGGGGTCGAAGAGCACGATAAGCAGGATAATATCGAAATCTTTGTGCGGCAGCCGGGTTTTGTCGCCGGTGTGCCGGTAGAGGGGCTGGTGGAATTGCTGAAAGGAGCCAAACGCGGCGAGGAACGTTCCATTACCGTTGAGGTGCCTGAGTCTTATTTTGATGAGCGATTCCGCGGCAGGAAGGTCGATGTGAAGATTGTTGTCAAGGAAGTCAAGAAACTCCAGCCGGCCGAACTGAATGAGGAGTTCTTCAACCGGTTCGGGGTAAGTACACTCGAAGATTTGAAAAGCCGTGTGCGGGAGTTTCTGGAGGCCGCCATGGAACGGAGGGCCCGCACCGATATGGTTGAACAGGTCTATGCCTATCTTCAGGAAACGATTAACTTTGATTTGCCGATGGATGTCGTGGCGGATCAATCCCTGGCGATTCTCCAGCGCCGTTATGTCAATCTGCTGATGCAGGGGATGCCGAAAGAAGAGATTGAACAGCAGATGGACCAGTTGCGGGCCAGTTCAGACCAGCAGGCCAAAGAGCAGCTGAAACTGTTCTTTATTATGAGCAAGGTTGCCGATCAGTTGGGCATCGAGGTGAGCGAAGAAGAAATCAACGGTCACATTGCAGAATTGGCCGCTCGGCAAGGGCGTCGGCCTGAAAAGATGCGTGAGGAACTCCTGCGGGACGGTTCGCTGGCTCAGTTTGCCATAGAGGTGCGCGAGCAGAAGTGCATCGCTAAAATCCTCGAAAAGGCCAAAATCGTGGATGCAGAACCGGCGTCCGGTGAGAAAAAACCCAAGTCCCGCAAACAGCAGCCCCAAGAGGCCGCTTCCGAACAGCAAGCCCCTGGCGAATCAGAAGAGAAGACGGAATCAAAACCGAAAGCCGCCAGTCGGAAAGAAACAGCGGCCAAACGGAAACAGAAATCCGTTGAAACAAGTGAGAAAGAGGAAGAGTAGAAGAGATTGCCGGCCGTTTTCTTCCCATAAGTCGGCGGATGGTTGGCGGCCGGCCTACAGGATGTTTGTGCGATAGAAAACCGACAACCTTCAGAAAAAAGAACAGGAAGGCAGCCATGCTGGATTCGTTTCAAGATTCAGAGTTCAAGCGGCCTCTTCGCATCGAGCCGCGCCTCCAGATGCAGAGCTATCAGCGCACACGGGAGATGACGCTGGATGATTTGCTGCTCGAAAACCGAATCGTCTTTATGATCGGCGAAATTTCCTACCGTGTGGCGACGGAAGTGATTATGAAACTGCTGTATTTGGACAACCTGAAGCGCGGCGTGGAAATCAGTCTGTACATCAACTCGCCGGGCGGAAGTGTGGACGATACCATGGCGATTTATGATACGATGCGTTTTATCGGCTCGCCGATAGCGACCTACTGCATCGGCCGGGCTCAGTCCGGTGCAGCCGTCATTCTGGCTGCCGGCACCAAAGGAAGACGGCATGCCCTCCCCCACGCCAAAGTGATGCTTCACCAGCCCTGGGGCGGCGTTACCGGACAGGCCGCCGATATCAAAATTCAGGCCGAAGAGATTCTCAAGGCCAAGAAAATGATTAATGAAATCCTGGCTTTTCATACCGGTCAGCCCGAGGAAAAAATCGCTCAGGAGACCGAACGCGATAAATATATGACAGCCCAGGAGGCCAAAGAGTACGGACTGATTGATGAGGTGCTGGAATCGTCCGGCCCGGAGAAAAAGCAGAAACCAGCCGGCTGAATCTTTGAAATTCAACAGCGAGGAACCTATGCGGAAAAATCAGAATCTTGTACCGATTGTGATTGAGAAAACCGGCCGAGGGGAACGGGCCTATGATATCTTTTCCCGCCTTCTGAAGGACCGGATTATTTTCCTGGGCGGTGAGATTGAGGATGAAATTGCCAACTTGATTATTGCTCAGATGCTGTTTCTGAGCAATGAGGACAGTGAGGCGGATATTCACTTCTATATCAATTCGCCGGGCGGAGTGATTACGGCCGGCCTGGCGGTTTATGATACGATGCAGTTTTTGCGCTGTCCGGTGGCTACCTATTGCGTGGGGCAGGCGGCCAGCATGGGGGCGGTGCTGTTTGCCGGCGGCGCACGAGGCAAACGTTTTATTCTCCCGAACAGCCGGGTCCTGCTTCATCAGCCCCTGATTTCCGGCGTGATGACAGGGGCGGCCACAGACATTGAGATTGAGACCAAGGAAATCCTTCGGCTGCGAAACCGGATTTACACAATTCTGTCGGAGCATACGGGGAAGTCCCCCGAACAAATTGAAAAGGATTGCGACCGCAATTTATGGCTCGAAGCCGACGAGGCCGTCGCTTACGGCCTGGCGGACCGGATTCTGCAAAAGGCGCCGGCTCCGCTGCGAAAGGAAAGAGCCGAATCAGACAAGGCGGAAGGATAGTCAACGGCTGATATTTTGATTGGGAAGGGAGGCCGGATGAGTCAGAGACAGCGGAACGGTTGGAGGCAGATGCTGGGGGTTGTCCTGCTGGTTTGGCTGGCCGGATGCGGAAGGTCCATTTCAGAAAGTTCCCTCTGGGAGCAGGTGCGGGACCTTCAGGCCGCCAAAAATCAGCTCGAAACAAAGACCGAACGGCTGGAAGAGGAAAACCGGCAGCTGCTCGAGCAGTGCAGTGCCCTCGCTTTTCTGGATCGCGAAGTTCGGCTTTCGGCGCTGGATCGCCTGATGGAGATTCGGATTGCCAGAGGGACAGCGCTGACGGATGAAAATCGCGACGGCAAGCCGGAAACGCTGAGGGTGCATCTGGAGCCGGTGGACCAGGCGGGCGATGTTGTCAAAGCCCCGGGGGAGGTGAAGGTTTCTCTGTGGCATCTGAATCCTGCCGCCGGCGACTATCTGGTCGGCGAATGGACGGTCAGCCCGGAAGAGCTCAAAACCAAATGGGGGCGTTCGTTGATGGGGACATATTATCGGCTGATGTGGGATGCTGCCGCACTTCTGCCCGAAAAGCCCGACGACCTGACCGTCAAGGTGGAGTTCACCGATTACCTGACCGGCAAAGTGCTGAAGGCCCAAAGCCCTCTGCAAGTCCGCTGAGCGCCCGGCCGGGCGGCAGACAGGAACCGAATCTGTCTTGAAAATCCTGCCGGCAGCGGTAAGATATTGCCCATGCAAAAGTTCCGAAATACCATTCTGTGCGGGGATTGTATTGAAATCCTGCGGCAGGCCCCGGCGGCTTTTGCCGATTTGATTTTCGCCGACCCGCCTTTCAATATCGGCTACCAGTACGATCGTTATCGCGACAAGGTGGAGAAAAACAACTATATCGCCTGGACGCGGGACTGGATGAGTGCGTGTTTGGATGTGCTCAAGCCCGACGGCTCGTTTTATATCGCTATCGGCGATGACTATGCTGCTCATGTACGAATCATCGGCGATGAACTGGGCCTGACCCTGCGCAACTGGATTATCTGGCACTATACCTTCGGCCAGCAGACTCGCAGCAAATTCGCCCGTGCCCACACCCACATCTTTTATTTTGTGAAAAATAAAGATAAGTATACCTTTAATGATGAGGCAATTAGGGTCTTATCTGACCGTCAAAAAATTTATAAAGATAAAAGAGCAAATCCGCTTGGAAAATTACCGGATGATGTATGGAACGAGTTTCCAAGAGTATGTGGGACATTTGATGAAAGAGAGCATTGGCATCCATGTCAGATGCCGGAGAGTCTTTTAGCGCGAATTATTAGAGCTTCTACAAACCCTCACGAATGGGTTTTGGATCCATTTAGTGGTTCGGGTACAACTTGTGTTGTTGCCAATAAACTCAATCGTTTTTATACGGGTATCGATATATCTCCTTATTATGTTGAGGAAGCGAAGAAAAGGGTACAATTCTCGGAAGGACAGCCAATTGAAGGAGAGGTTCCGCCAAAATGGAATAGTCATTTCGATTCAGAATTAAAGTGGCTTTATCATGAAAATAAAATAACAACGGAGGAATTTGAAAATAATGAGATTCTTCTTAATTTATTTGCTGACAAATTTAACTTAAGAATTGGAGCGGTCGCCGTACCCTACCATCCTAAAGATATTCTGAAACGTCTTATTACGCTTCGAAAAAGCGGCAAACTTGGTCCGCTTCAGCGAAAAACAAAAAACACATCTTTATTTGAAGGAGGTTAAAATGCGCCAATGGGATCAAAAATCCATTGATATGCTTACTGAGATTTATCAATCTTATGATCTGCCGAGTGATACTATAATCAAAAACCCTCAAAACCTCGAAAATTTTACAAAATTGTTCAATCAAAAGAACGGAGGCCCTTCTTTTTCTGAGGAGGAAGTTGCAGACCAAATCCTTAAACTTCGAAAGACTGGAAAACTTCCGCGGTTGAGGCGTTAAACTTTTGAACATGATTTTAGTGATATGCATATGCAGCTTGTTTCTATCGGCCGTGCTGCTGACGATTTGCCAGGCGCCGTATGATTGTTCATGGGCGGCTTGGGCTGCCTGGGTTCCTTTTATGCTGGCCTGTCGGCCGCAGACCCCGTCCAAAATCCTGCTGCCGGCTGTTTATCTCGTCTGGCTGATTTACTGGCTGGCGAACCTTTACTGGCTCATCGGCGTGACGGTGCCGGGGTATGTTGTCTTTTGTCTGGTGCAGGCCTGTTATGGGCTTGTTCTGGCGATTGCGGTGCGGTTTGTGCGGAAACGGGGCTGGCCGCTTACTCTGTTGGCTCCTCTGATTTTTGTCGGCGCTGAGGCCTGGCAGAGCGTGCTTTTTACAGGGTTCGGCTGGTATTTTCTGGCTCATAGTCAGTACCGAAATTTGGCGATGATTCAGATTTGCGAATTGTTCGGCCAACTGGGGGTGTCTGTTTTGATTGCTCTGGTAAACGGGCTGATGGCTGATTTGCTGCTCGATATTGGCCAGCGCCGGCTGAAAAGATGGAGCAATCTTTTTAAATCGGCTGCCGTTGGGCTGCTGATAGGTTTGAGCTGGTTGTATGGAAAAACTCGACTGGATGAATCGGGACGGTTCCTGTCGGACGGGCCGCTGCTCGGCGTTGTCCAAACCAACGTGCCCTCCCATGTAAAGGAAATCAGCGAAAACGGCCCTGCCATTCTGGAGTCTCTTTTTGAATTGAGTACGCCCTGTTTCGAGGCGGGGGCGTGGATGACAATCTGGCCGGAAACCATGGTTCTGGCGACACTAAACCCGGATTATCTTTTTTATCTGCCGCCGGATAGTATAGCCGGAGACTTTGACAGACAAATCCGCCGGTTTGCCAAAGACCGCGGCTATCTGCTTGTGGGAGCTCACTCTGCCCGCGTCATTTTTTCCGGCGGAGAGCCGGTCGTGGCCGACCAATACAATAGTGCTTTTTTGTATGAGCCGACAGGGCAGCAAAGTTCCATCCGCTATGACAAGATTCATTTAGTCCCGTTCGGCGAATATATCCCGTTCCGGGATACACTGCCCTGGCTGTATGAAATGATTCGCCGGCTCAGCCCTTATGATTATGATTATAACCTTACACCGGGTCGGCGATATACGCGATTTCATATCGAAAAAGAAGGAAAAAGATATGGGTTTGGCGTGTTAATTTGCTATGAAGACACAGACCCGACCTTGTGCAGAAAGATGGTTCTCGATAAAAAAGAAGGGACAAAGGCCGATTTTTTGGTGAATATTAGTAATGACGGCTGGTATGTTCGATATAAAGATGGGAAAATAAGACCAACAGTGGAACTGGCCCAGCGGATGGCAATCACTGTTTTTCGCTGTGTGGAAAATAGGGTGTCCGTGGTTCGAAGTGTCAATACCGGCATCAGTTGTGTGATTGATTCCCTTGGCTGTATCCATGATAATTATCTGGAAGGCAGTCTGCCGCGGCCGGCGATCGAGCGCAAAGGACCCGATGCAGAAGGGTGGTTTGTGGATAGAATTGTACTGGATTCACGGGTAACATTTTTTACCAGGTATGGACGCTGGCTGGATGTCTTTTTGGGGACAAGTTTTGTCGTGATTCTTGCCTTTGCCGGCATCGAGAAGCTGCTGGGGAAAAAGAAGAGGAATCCTCTATGAAGATATGGTTTAGCAAGATTGGGCTGATGGTGTTTGCTCTTGTCTGCGGATGTAATGTGGCGAAGATGCCGGCTCAGCAGAATGATGCCGAAGCGGCACTTGAAACGATTCAATCGTTAACTCCGCAGGCGTTGGCCGTCATTAAAAGCGGGCTGGACAATTCCAATTCCTATGTGCGCACAGCGGCCATCGAGGTGGCGGCCCAGACCCATCAGGAAATGTTCCTTCCTCGGATTATGCAGCTGGCCGACGACCCCAAGGTGACGGTGCGGTTTGCGGCACTGGTGGCGATGGGGGATATGCAGTGCACCTCGTGCAGGCCGACACTCCTGAAAAAACTGGAGGATAAGAATCCGAATGTTCGGATTGCTGCGGCCTATGGGCTGGCGAAAACCGGGGCTATGGAGTATCACGAGCATATCCGCAAAGCCCTTCGGGACAGCGACCCGACGGTGGCGGCCAATGGCGCCTTGCTGATCGGCAAACTCGGACAGCGAGAGGACTTGCCGCTTCTTCAGGAATTGATGCTCAGCGACAGAACAACCGAAAAAGTCCTCTTTCAGACCGTCGAATCAATGGCCCGGCTTGGGGATGCGAGGGTATATCGGGATAAGATTTGGCCTTTGCTTATCAGCAAATATCACGATGACCGGGTGTGGGGTATTCGCTGTATGGGAGCCCTAAAAACACCGGAAGCCCAGATGGCTGTTCAGACCATGCTTGAAGATGATGTGCTGGAGGTTCGGCTGGCCGCGGCAGAGCAGCTGGCGGTCTTTGGAGACCGCTCCGGCGTGCGGCTGGTTCGAGACTATTTTCAGCAGAGACCAAATCTGGATGAGACAACAGTTGCCAATCAAATAGCAGTAGTTGCCATCGGAACCCTGAAAGACCCTTCGTTGAATGTTTATCTGCCCCGGGCACTGGCCAGCAAGTCGCCTCTAATCCGCCTGCTGGCCGCCAAGTCCGTCCTGGTTCAGCAGTAAACGAAGATAACTATTGAAAAACAAATGGGTTATCGGCAGAATTGCAAAAAACAGTTCAGGACAAGGATTGACCTGGATTTTTTCCGGCCCTGCTGCCGGAAGCAATTACCCCTGCTGAAAGGAACACAACCTTTGACAGAATAATATTTTAGCCCCCTGTTAAAATTATCTTGACCACTGAAGAATAGCGTCTTAAAATCCCGATATTTATGGATAGTTTCGATAGTTGGGTGCTGGAAAATGCCGCCCTGCGGCAGAAAAATCGGTCAGGATAACGGAGGTTACATTGAGCCCATTAACGAAAATTTTAGTCATTTTATTATCCTTATTCGCCATCTTTCTGTGCGGAGCCATGGTGTCCTTTGTTGTGAACACGAACAACTACAAGGCCATGTATGAGCATCAGAAAAACCTTTATGCAGCTGCCCAGGCGGATGCGTCCAACCTCAACCGTCTGTATGATGAACTCCAGAAGAAGATGAAACTTCAGGAAGAGCAGCTGCAGGAGAAAATCGCCGCCCTTCAGACACAGAATACCAAACTGCTGGCCGATTTGCAGAATGTCGAGCGTCAAAGCCAGGAATATCAGGCACGGGCAGACAGCTGGAAGGGGGTTTTAACGGGGTTTGAGCAGAGCATCCGCAGTCTTCAGGAATCCCTGCGTCTGACCCAGACCCAGCTGGATGAGGCCCGGGCCCAGAACATCAAGGATGCCCGCGAACTCAACCAGATTACCTCCCAACTGTACGAGAAGATTGTCCAGCTGGAAGCCCTGGAGGCCGATCGCCGCCGGCTGCTTGAACAGAAGAAGGAACTGGAAGCCAAAGTGAGCGGCGGTTTACTGGATGTGCCGACTTCGCCTGCTGTGGTTACGCCGGTGCCTGGTCCTGCTCGTCCGGCGGCAGCGGTGGTTGTCGGAGCCGATATTCACGGACTGGTTTCTGAGGTGAGTTCAAATATGGTAACGCTCACGGTAGGCAGCGCGGACGGGGTGGAAAAGAATATGCGGTTTCACATTACCCGGGGTGATCAGTTTTTGTGTGATGTGGTGATCACCCACGTGGATGTCAACCAGTCCGCCGGCGTGCTCGAATTGGTTCAGCAAATGCCGCGAGTGGGCGATACGGCGAGCACGAAACTTTAAAGCGGATGATGGGCTATGGCCAAACAAAATAATAATAATATGAATATGCCCGCTGTAAATGATGTTTATACAGCGATTCTTGCCTTGGCGTGGCTGACCGTTTTTGCGACAGCGATTTATGTTGCCTTGGTCTGCTGGAACTATTACGGCAATGAAATGTGGTCCTTCGCTGCGCAGGCCGTAAAATAAGCCAGGATGGAAAGGCACAGAGGTGGTCATCCGGCGGCAAGATGACGGTTATCGGATTTGAAGGGAGTCATCGTGTTTGAGTCGATTGTGGGCTGGTTCAGCAAGGATATGGGCATAGACCTCGGGACCTGCAATACGCTGGTTTGTGTCCGCAACGAAGGAATCGTCCTCAACGAGCCGTCGGTCGTAGCGGTCCGCAAGGGAACCAATGTCGTTCTCAATAATGGGGAAGCTGTCGGTCTGGTAGCCAAAGAAATGCTCGGCAAAACCCCGGGCTCCATCAGTGCCATTCGTCCTCTCAAAGACGGCGTGATCAGCGATTTCGAGATTACCGAAGCGATGCTCAATTATTTTATCCGCAAGGTGCACGGACGGGGACGTCTGCTGAGCCCTCGGATAGTCATCTCCGTGCCCAGCGGCATTACGGCGGTGGAGCGTCGGGCGGTGATTGAAAGTGCGATGCGGGCGGGTGCCCGCAAAGTATTTTTGGTGGATGAGCCCATGGCCGCAGGCATCGGCGCAGGGCTGCCGATTACCGAACCGACGGCATCAATGGTGGTGGATATCGGCGGGGGGACCACGGAAGTGGCGATTCTGAGTCTGGCCGACATCAGCACCTGTGAATCCATCCGCATCGGCGGCGATGATTTTGATGAAGCCCTGATTAACCATCTCAAACGCACCTACAATCTGCTGATCGGTGAGGCCCGAGCGGAACAAGTGAAGATTCAGATTGGTTCGGCTGCACCGCTGGAGCAGGAAATGACGATGGAGGTCGCCGGACGCGATACAATTTCGGGGCTGCCGCGGAAGATAGTCATTACCAGCGAGGAAATTCGGGAGGCCTTTCGGGAACCGATAGCCGGCATTATTGAAACGGTCATGCGGACGCTCGAACGGGCGGAGCCGGAACTGGCCGCCGACTTGATTGAAAACGGTGTTCACCTCTGCGGCGGCGGCTCCCTGCTGAGGGGAATGGATACGGTCCTTTCCAATGCGACGGGGCTTCGGGTCGTTCACGCCGAGGACCCCCTCACGTGTGTGGCCCGAGGCACCAGCGTCTATCTCGAAAATCTGGAAATTTGGAAAGACGTTCTCGATGAAGACGGCTACGGATAGGATTCGCCTATCTTGAGCAGCGGGTTTTGCCGTTGACCGATACGTATGATATGTCCATCAGAAAAATTCACTTATCACCGGGGCTTTTGTTTGTAGCCCTGCTCTTGGCGGGGCTCATCCTGCTTTGGCTGCCTCAGCAATTGACCTGCCGTCTCAATTTTCTGTTTGTGCGCGTCTTTGAGCCGTTTTTGCGGCTGGGCCGGGTTGTGGAAGCCCAGCGCGTCCAGCAGATTGCCGGCGCAGGTGGACAGACCATTGATGCCGCCGAATATGAGCGGCTTTGGAAGGCCTATCAGAATCTGTCGGCCCAATATCAGACCCTGCATCAGGAGTATGAAACACTGGCACGTTTTCGCAAAGAGGTCCCGCTGCCGTGGGCCGGTCTGGTCCTGGCGGAGGTGTGTTCTTCTGTGCGGGGGGTGCGTCAGGAACTGATTATCAACAAAGGGGCCGACCATGGGCTGGCCGCCGGACAAATGGTCCTTTCGGAGAAGGGCGACTGCGTCCTCGGTGTCGTTCAGGAGGTTTCTTCCCGCCTCTCGCGGGTGCGTCTGCTGACGGATCCGTCGATGACGCTGGAGGTTCGGATACGCTGGCAGGGTGCGGAAAGGGAATATGCAGGCCGGATGCTCGGCGACGGGAAAAACGGCTGCCGCATTCCGCTTCTGCCGCGGGATTATGATATTCGCCAGGGGGATGTGGTCTATGCGGCACCGCAGCCGGGGATCCTGGAGGCGCCGCTGGTGGTGGGGCAGTGTGTTCAGGTTCAGCCGGATGAGGAACATCCGCTGCTGTGGGATATCACTGTTCGTCCTGCGGCGGATGCTTATACGCAGAAGGTTGTTGCGGTGATTGTGCCGCCGCTTTCATCTTTGGAAAAGAAGTAGAGGCGATTGATGCGATGGATTTTGTTCATTCTGCTGACGATGGCGGCCAGCGTGCTGGAGGCCGGCAACCTGCTGAACCTGATTGCTTTCGGGTACGGCCAGGTGCGCCCGAGCATTTTGCTGGTGCTGCTGGTTTTTTTTGCGTTGCGGACTGAACCCATGGAAGCGGTCGGCATTTCGTTTCTGCTTGGGTTTGCGGCGGATTTGGCCGGTCCGGTGATGGGGCCGAACACCGTTTGCTGGGGAGTGGCCGGCTCCCTGCTGGCTCAGATGCAGGGACTTTTGAATGTTCGTCATTCCGTTTATCAGATTGCGGTTGTGCTGGCGGCGGCGCTGGTGCTGATGGGGGCATCCCACGGTCTGGCTGTTTTAAAAACGGAGCAGACCGGGACACTTCCGCTGCGGATTTTGCTTGGCCGGGCTTTCTATACAGCGGCCATTGTGCCGTTTTTATGGCCGCTGCTCGAACGCCTGCGGCCTCTCCTGAAAAAACCGCAGCCCGGACGCAGTTCCGGAATACGGCTGGGCCATGTATAAAGTAAGATTAAGCATCTTAAGCATCTTGTTTGCTGCCGGCGGGCTGGTTTGTCTGGCTCGGCTGGTCTTTCTCCAGGTTTTTCATTGCGAGGAATATCGGCAGGCCATTGCCGACAAGCAGATTTTGGAGCCCCAGCCGCTGCCGACCATCCGCGGCAATATTCTGGATCGAAAAGGGACGGTGCTGGCTAAGGATGTGCCGGATTTTTACGGCTATATCAACTATCGTCTGACCCGCCTGCTTGATGACCGTTTTTGGGAAGGACAGATGCAGCGGCAGGGGCTTGAAGAGGGGCAATCGCCGCGGCTTCTTCGTTATGAGATTCAGTCTCGCTATGCCGAGGATTTCAACCGTCTCAATCGCATTCTTACCTTTGCGGAGCGGATTGGCAATTCCAGACAGGAACTCCTCGAAACCATCAGCCGAATCAACGACCGGATTTGGGAGATGGGCTGTTATGTTTACTGGAGACGGATTCATCCGGACGGCTCGCTGGAGGAGTACCGTTTGCAGAAAGAAACAATCGAGCCGGCCGATGTCATCGGCTTGCGTCTGGCAGAGATGCAGCAGGCCTATCCGGTTTTTGAAATTGCAGCGGAGCATCTGGTCGAAGCCCAGGCGGAACTGAGCGGCCTTCGGGATGCTGAGATTCGCACGCAGGGCAAGCGGTTTTACCCGCGGCGGACGGCGGCCTGCCAGATTATCGGCTGGGTCGGCCTGGTGCAGGAGGAAGAAAAGGCCTTGTTCAGCCAGGATGAGTACCTGCGCTATCTGGAAGGCGAACTGATCGGCAAGGCCGGAATTGAGCGGATGTGCGAACCCTTTCTCCGAGGCCGCCGCGGAGAGGTGATTTACGACAAGGATGGTCATCTGCTGGAACGCAAAGAGCCGCAATATGGTCAGCCGGTTCAGCTGACGCTGGACATTGACCTGCAGGAGCAGATTGAGAAATATCTTCAGCAGCCCGACCTGCCGCCGGAAATGGTGTCCGTCGTCAGACGCAGGGCCTCGGCGGTTGTGCTGGAGCCGGCAACCGGCGATATTCTGGCGATGGTTTCTTCGCCCCAGTATGATTTGAATACCCTTCGCCAGCAGGCAGGAAAACTTCTGACCGATCCAAATACTCCGCTTCGGCATAAGGCACTGGAAGTCAACTATCCGCCCGGCTCCACGATTAAGCCGCTGATTCTGCTGATGGGACTGGAAGAAAGGAAAGTTACGCCGAACGAAATCATCTCCTGTCCGCCTCATTCGCCGCCTCCGGGCTGGCCGAGCTGCCTGGCCCAGACGCGTTTTTCCCAAATGGGACACGACTGGCGGTGGGCCGATGAGGGCGGCAATATTGCCCGCAATGCCCTGCGGGGCAGCTGCAATGTTTATTTTTCAAGACTGGCAGACCGGCTGGACAGCGGGGCCCTTCAGCGCTGGCTGTTTGAACTGGGCTTCGGACGGCGCATCCTGCTGCCGGTGGAGATGACGGACCGTCTGACGGGGGAGAGAATTGTCTCCTGGGGGGCGCTGCCGCAGGCCTACGGCAGCATCGAATATGGGATTCAGCCAAGGCCTTATACCAATCCGGAACAGATACGGCCGATTCCGCCGAACCGCCAGTCTGAAAAGCGATTCTGGGGAATTGGGCAGGGCAATCTTCGGGTTACGGTTTTGCAGGCGGCCAACGCCTTGGCGGCCGTCGTTCGCGGCGGGATTTATAAGCCGCCTCGTTTGATTTACCTTGATGAGGATCCGTTTAACCAGAAGCAGCAGAAAATCCTGCCGGTTTCTCCCAAAACCCTTTCGGTCGTTCGGGAGGGAATGCATGCAGCCGTATATGAAGATGGCGGAACGGCCTATTCCACATTCAGGGATTGTCCGCTGCGGAAGGAGTTGAAAATCTACGGCAAAACCGGCTCTACAGAAAATCCGGATATGGCCTGGTTTGAATGCTTTGCCGAAGATTCGGCCGACCGCAGTGTGGTGATTGTGGTGGCTGTGCCGGGAGGGCTTTCCGGTGCCGGCTATGCGGCGCCGATCGGCAGGCAGATTCTTCAATTCTGTCACGAGGCGGGCTATATCGGTATTAAACCGAAGCCCCAAACGTTAGATAAACCTTCTTTGAAGGCCGATTGAAAGGGGTGTGGTAGAATGGCTCATACAGCAAGGGTGTTTTTGTTTTTGGCGGCAGCAGGGGTTGGGCTGTTCTGCGGAAGCGGCTGCAGATTGGACGGCGGACCGCGCCCACGCTGGGGGTTTACACCCAAACAATATCACGGCGACCCCAACAACCTTGGCGGCCATTCCTACGGCTATGGGAGACGGGAGGGATACGGGATTTTGTACACCCTGCGAGGCGGCAACATTGACCTAGACCATCTGCGGGGAACAGCGGATTTGACCCGCTATACCTATGTAAAGGCCTATACTGCCATCGTAAAAGGGAAAAGCAGCTTTCGTGTAGGGCCGGCTTTTGAACTGACCACCAATGTTGTTTGTCTGGAGTATCCGGAAGACTGGGACCAGCGTCCCGCCGCTGAAAAAGAAAAAATTGCTCACGAGGCCGCTTTAATCATCGCTCCGGCTGTTGCCTATCATTCATCTGTTTGGCACGAGATGCTCACCTGGCAGGGGCTTCATTTTGCGCTGATTGAGCCGGAGCACGAGTCGGCCTTTTCGTGGGAGGATTTGTATTCGAACGCCCTCGGTGCGCATCTGGCGATCAAGGCAATCCAGAAGGGAGCGATACCGGTTCAGGATTATAATCAGGCCATGACGGAACTGATACAGCAGACGCTGACGGAGTTGGGGGTGGTTTCCCGCCAGCGGTCCCTGGAAATTCTCGAGAGCGTGCGGGGGACATGGTTCACTTCAAACAAGCTTCTGCGCCGCCACATGGACGTCGGCTTTGAAACGGGCTGGATCACTCCCTGTCTGATTCCCGGCCAGACAGACCAGCCGCCCGTCTGCCTGCCCTGGCCGAATCTGGATGGACTGGACAAATACGGAATCAAGGTTGTTTATACTATTCAATCTTCTTATCTGGAAGCAGGGGCCTTAAAACGGCGGGCGGACATTCAGGG